>JAESGL010000038.1_pt1 | contig 255641 bp, 239 predicted proteins | sample 9269711 | NCBI WGS metagenome assembly JAESGL01 (sample SAMN14515918, study PRJNA621676) | algae metagenome | isolation source: Kastovskya adunca ATA6-11-RM4 and co-occurring heterotrophs from soil and... | place: Chile: Atacama Desert | collected 2011-06-27
CGGGCTACGCCCGCCCTACGCCGCAACCAGCGCGAACGGTGCGACCCCCATACCCGTCACGCTGCTTGACGAAGGGGGTCCCTTTTGCACGCCGATAGGGGGTCCTTTTTGGACGCCGATTGACAGCACGGATTTACCGTAACTCCGGCGCTACGGCTGCTCGACAGGTGGCAACGACGCCGACTTACGCTGCGTCCTGGCATCCTGAAGTCGGGTGACGCGCTGGCAGCGCTCCCAGCCTCGACAAGCTGAAGCGAGGCTCGAAGTTCAGCGTCGGGGCGACGACTGCTGGCGAACGTCGAGGCCGACCCAGCTCCGGACGGTAAGCGCGCTTCCCGCCGCCCCGACACCAGACGCTTGTTCATGTCAGCTGACGACGGTCGCCAGACGCTGAGTCTGTCATCGACGGTGGGACGATCCGCACCGTCTGATATCGCCGGGGTGTTCGCCTCCCCGGGGCTCCGAGTGCCTTCGACGACCCACAGCCGTACGTCCCCGCACGCCGACGCTCGCGCGTAGAACAGTCGCTCGTTCAGCCGCACAATCGCCTTTCTGGATCGATGCATCCCCTTTTCGACACGATCGTTGATGCCGCGCATCTGAGAGGAACTTCGGTGACGATCTTCAATAAGGACATGGTCCTTTCACCACCAAGAACGAGTTTTGGCAGAAGGAGGTTTATCGCGACGCCAAGGTCCAGATCGTCTTGATGAGCATCCCGGCCGGGGAGGAGATCGGCATGGAGACGCATCGCGCCGACCAGACGACCTTCATCGTCGAGGGCGAAGCGCAGGTGACGATCGACGGCAGCCATACCAAGGCCGGACCGAACCATCTGGTGGTCGTGCCCAAAGGTGCCGAGCACAACATCGTCAACAAGGGCCCGGCGGCGCTGAAGCTCTACTCGGTCTATGCGCCACCTGCCGAGCCGGAAGGCGCCGCCTTCCGGACCAAGGAGGAAGCCGAAGAGGCGGAGAAGGGTCTACTGACCAAGCTGGCGGAAAAGGCCAAGGACGCCGTGTCTGGCTGATCGCCGTACCGGCCGCGTGCGGCAGCCCCTGCCGCACGCCGGCTTTGCATGGCGTGATCGGATCTCAGTTCCGCGTGGAACCCATGCCCCGCTCGCGCCCCCACACGACGGCACCGCTACGACGGTTCGTTCCGATCTTGGCGTAGATGCTGGCAACATGATTCCGTACCGTGTTGCGTGAGATCGTCAGACGCTCGGCAATCGCTGCATCGTCGAGATCGTCGCAGATGAGATCCAGGATCTCGCGCTCCCGCGGACTGAGTTCGACCGCGATCGCATGTGGTGCCGGTCGTCGCAGCGTGGCAAGCTTGTCCAGGATGGATCGGCTAAGCCATGTTGCGTCCTTCAACGCCTCCTCGATCGCGGCGGCGAGTTCGGCATCGTTTCTGCGCCGTTCCGTGACGTCCTGAAACACCCAGAGGGCGCAGGAAGCGCCGTGAACCTGGATCGCCTCTGCGGACCCAAGGCAGTCCACCACAGATCCCGACCGGGACACGATGCGAACGTCGCGTTCGCGGATTGATCCCCCGTCCGCCAACTCGGCTGCCGTGCGTTCGTGTTGCTCGGGATCGTACCAAAGGCCGGTTTCACCGCCAGTGCGTTCCAGCAGGGATGCCGCTTCACGGCCCGTCAGTGCGCAGAAAGCGTCGTTGACGCTGACGAGGCGCTGGTCGGACGCGCGCGTGATGGCCATCGCGACAGGCGCCATCTCGAACACCGCGCGCAAATGGCGCTCGCTCGCGGCAAGCGACCGTTCGGCGTCCTGCCTCGGCTGGAGGTCGGCGAAGGTGAGCAGGAGAGCACTCTCCTGCGTGACGTCGATCGGCTGGCCGGCGAAGATGACCAGCCGTCTCGATCCGTCCGCCACGAGCAACTCGGCCTCCGTCTGCGCCACGACCTCGCCGGCCTCCATCTGTCGCCGGACGGCTGACCGATCGGGCAGTTCGCCGAGCAGGTTCAGTCCGAACAGCGATTGGCCGAGCAGATCGCCCTGCACGAAACCGGTCAGCGAGAGAAAGCCGGGATTTGCAGCCATGAGCTTCATATCCCGCTGCCGCACGATGATGGCAGGAGCCGGGTTGGCGCGGAACATGGCGTCGAAGCGCGCTTGCGCATCGTACCGCTCGGACACGTCGTTCAGCACGATCGCCAGATAATCCGGCTCGCCGCCATCCACGTCCATCGCGACATCGCGCACCTGATGCACCCAGCGGGCCTCGTCCACTCTGGCAGGAGCGACCTCGACGATCATGTCCGGGATACTCTCGCCGGCAAGGACCTTGAAGATGGGATAGTCGCGGCGACGCAGGGGGCGATGGTCCGGCGTCCACAAGGTGAACCGCTCGGCATATCCCTCTGCCGTCGCACCGAGCGCATCAACCCCTTCGACACCATGCATGGCGAGGGCTGCCGCATTGGCACTGAGGATCACTCCTGTTGGATCCAGCAGGATCACACCCTCGAGCAGTTGCGCCATCAGCTGCTCCAGGTGGCGCAGGTTCGGATGACGGACGGCGGGCGGGGGATCGGCTGGCATCGCATCTAAACCGCGCCGCCCGCAGCGTCGTTCCGGGAAGCACCACCATGCCGGATAGTGCGTGCGCACTATGAGCCGGCAGAGCGCCCATCGGCCTGCCTGAACATCCACCGACACTGCTTCGTTTCATCCTCACTATTCACCAGACGGAAGGACCAATCATGGGCCTCATCATTCTTCTCATCGTTGGCGGTTTGATTGGCTGGGTCGCCAGCATGATCATGCGCACCGATGGTCAGCAGGGTATCCTGCTCAACGTCGTCGTGGGCATCGTCGGCGCGCTCCTTGCCGGCTTCGTCGTCACGCCACTCATCGGTGGGGCGCCGATCACCAGCGGCTCGATCAACATCCAGTCGATCATCGTCTCGCTGATCGGTGCAATCGTGCTGCTTGCCATCATCAACCTTTTTCGCCGCGGCACCGTCCGCTGATCGAAGGAGACTTCGGTATGAGCATGCAAACGGCTTCGGCCATCTTCGACACCGAGGCGGAGGCGCAGCGCGCCGTCGCGGACCTTCGCGACGCCGGCGTACCCGACCGCGCGCTGTCGGTCGTCACCCAGCGCGGCGGCACGACCACCACGACGGACGTCGCCGGTGACGTGACCGATGAAGAGCATGGCAGCATCGCCCGCGGCGTTCTGGGCGGCGGTGCATTGGGTGCCGGGCTCGGCGTGGCGGCACTGGCGATCCCAGGCGTGGGGCCGCTTGTTGCCGCGGGCGCGATCGCGGCATCTGCCGTACCGGGCGCGATGGCGCTCGGGGCCGCGGCCGGTGCGGCGGCGGGCACGTTGAACGAAACGCTGGGCAAGCACGGCATTGATCGGGATGACGCCGACTATTACGGCGACCGCCTCGGCCAAGGCGGAGTGCTCGTGACGGTGGACACAAGCGTCGACGACGTCTCACCCGAGGCGGCGGCCGACATTCTCTATCGCAATGGCGGTCACAATTCCCGCCGCTCCCGCTTGTCCTCGTACTGACAGCCCGCATTGCAGGCGAGCCGGCGCTGCCCTCCGCAGAGCCGGCTCGCGCTGTTAACGCGCGTACCGAGAGCACCATCTGCCAATGCCGCCGACAGGAATGCTATGTAGACGCGCCCATTCAGCAGTCTGCCAGCGCGCGGAGACTTACGTCCGAAAGCCGCGCTCGACCTCATCCAGCCGGAGCGTGAGCGCCCTGTCAGGCAGGCGGACGGTTGGTCTCTGCCGTTCGTCTTCGGTGTATCGCGCCAAGCTGTCGTCCAGCCTTACCATGCCCGGAGCAGCGCGAGCAGCCCGACCGGAAGCATGGCATTGCGGTACCGTCCGCCCTTGCCGCGCTCGAGCCGGAGCAGCATGCGCTCGCTGTCGATGTCACGAACCTCGAGCGCGGTCAGTTCGGACGCGCGCAGACCCGCGCCGTAGGCGACCGACAGCGCCGCCTGATGCTTGAGGCAAGTGGTCGCGCCGAGCAGCCGCGCGACCTCGTCCTGGCTCAACACGACCGGCAACTTGCGACCGCGCCTCGTGCGGACCAGCTTGCGCGCCAAGTCCGGCCGGTCGACCGCCTGGGTGAAGAAGAACCGCAGCGCCGACACGATGCTGTTCATGGTCGGCACCGATACACCGAGATCGCGCTGCTCGACCTGGAGGCATCGGAGTTCCTCCGCCGTCGCCCGGGTCGGGCGAGCGGCCGAGGAATGTCGCGAACCGGCCGACGTCGCGGATGTAGTTGCGCTGGGTCTCGCGGCCGAACCGCCGCAGCTCCATCTCGTCGATAAGACGCTGACGCAGAGGGCTGACGGCGGCAGGAACAAGGGCGGTCGTGGCAGGGCTCCTTCTCGTGGAGCCCGGATGCTCTGCCTGCCTCCCGCGGCGCTCAACCAAGGCGCCGCGCCCGTTACGTCACCTCAACCGCGCCCCGAGCGCCCCTCCCGCGCCGCGGGTTCGTGCTTCCGACAGGACGTGCGCCCTCGCCGGCACGCGCTAGGCGGCGACGCGCGGCGCGGGCGCGGCGGCGTCGCGGACGGTGGCGATGATCGTGGCGACAGTGTCCGCGGCCAGATCGGGATAGATCGGCAGGCACAGGATCTCCTCCGCCATCCGGCGCGCGTGCGGCAGGGCGTCGGGCGGCACGCTGCCGCGATAGGCGGGCATGTCGCAGATCAGCGGATGGAAATAGCGGCGCGCGACGATCCCGCGATCCTGCAGGTGCCGGTGCACCGCCGCGCACCCGCCCTCGACCAGGATGGGGAAATAGCCATGGTTGGCGGTGGCGTCGGCCGCCGGGGCGAACAGCGTGACGCCCCGCACGTCGCCCAGCCCGGCGCGATAGGCATCTGCGATTCGTGCGCGCTTTTCCAGCGCGGCGGGCAGGTGGCGCAGCTGGAGCAGGCCGAAGGCGGCGTGCACCTCGCTCATCTTCGCGTTCAGCCCGGTGGCGCCGACCATCGTCGCATCGACGAAGCCGAAGTTGCGCAGCGCGCCCACGCGGTCGTAAATCTCCGCATCGTGGCACACGACCGCGCCACCTTCGAACGTGTTGAAGACCTTGGTCGCGTGGAAACTGAGCGCCGATACGCTGCCGTGGCGCAGCACGCTGGCACCGTCCTGCCGCACACCGAAAGCGTGGGCGGCATCGTAGACCAGCGCGATGCCGTGGCGGTCGGCGATCCGCTGCAACGCCGCCGTGGCGCAGGGCCGGCCGAAGCAATGCACCGGCAGGATCGCCGCGGTCCGCGGCGTGATCGCAGCTTCGACGGCGGCGGGATCGAGGTTGCCGGTCGCCGGGTCGATGTCGGCGAACACCGGCGTCAGTCCCAGCCAGCGCAGCGCGTGGCTGGTGGCGACAAAGGAGAAGGGCGTCGTCACCACCTCGCCGCGCAGCCGCAGCGACTGGAGCGCGATCATCAGCGCCAGCGTGCCGTTCGCCGCCAGCGACACGAACGGCACGTCCAGGTACGCGGCCAGCGCACGTTCGAGATCGCAGGCGAAGGGGCCGCCGTTGGTCAACTGACGATTGCGCCAGATCGCCTCGAGGAAGGGGACGAACTCGTCCACCGGCGGCATCGACGGCTGGGTGACATAGATGGCGTCCTGCGGCATGCCCCTGGTCTATCCCATTGCCCGCCGGCCGGGACCTGGGTCCTTAGCGGGGGTAATATTCGCCATAGCCGAACGGCTGCTGCGGCAGGATGGTGCGGTTCAGGACGGTGCCCACCACCGGCGTCGGCCGCAGCATGCGCAGCGTCTCGCGAAGGTCGGCCTGCGGCGTGCGCCCTTCCTCCACCACCATCAGCACGCCGTCGAGGTGCGGCGCCAGGATCATCATGTCGTCCCCCTCCAGCATCGGCGGCGCGTCGATGATGCACACCGGGGACTGCGGATGCGCGCGCAGCGAGGCGAACAGCTGCGCGGTGCGGTCCGACGCCAAGATCTCGGCCGATCCCTCCCGCGGCGTGTCCACCGGCAGCACGCCCAGGTGCTGCTCGCCGACGACGCAGCGCACCTCTCCCAGCCCCGGGGCGCCGAGCAGGAAGGCGTCGACGCCCGACGCCACGTCGCCCAGCTCCAGTCGCTCGCGCACCACGGGCCGGCGCAGGTCGAGATCGACCAGCCACGTCGGATAGATGCGGCTGAGCGCCGCCGCGAGGTTCAGCGCGACGAACGACTTGCCCGCGCGCGGCCGGGCGGAGGTGACCGCCACCACCCGCGCCTTGCGTGCGTCGAGCCGGTGGAGCAGCTGCGAGCGCAGCATGGCGAAGGGCGCGGCGCGGGGATCGGCCCGCTCGAACGCGAAGACGCCGTTGCGCAGCAGCGCGGCACGATCGAGCGTCATCGTCGTGCCGCCCTCTTCCGGTACCGCGGGGCGCCGCATCTGCGCGCGCGACGAGAGGATGGCGGTCATGCCGGCGCACTCCGCCGGCCGGGCCACCACGCCAGCAACCGCGCGCGCCACCCCGATATCGTCGGCGCGGGGCCGGGGCGCAGGGTCGGGATGGCGACCAGCGGCTCGTCGCCGGTCAGGCGCACGATTGCGCCGGGGCCGTTCACCGGCAGGACCAGCAGCTCGAACAGCAGCACGAAGCCCGCGGCCAGCACCAGCCCCGCCCCCGCCCCCATCGGCACCAGCCGCGACGGCTTCATGCCGCTGGACGTCAGCGGGTATGTCGGCCGGTCGACGACGGAGAAGCGCTCGCCCTTACCCTCGTTCTGCAGGTTGACCGCGACCTGCGCGTCCAGCTGCTTCTCGCGAATGCCCTGATATTGCTGCTTGAGATTGTCGTACTCGCGCTCGAGGTTGTTCAGCTCGTAGCTCGCCTGGGGCGACATCGCGACCATGCTGTCGGACCGGGCCACCGCGGCCACCAGGCTGGCGCGCCGCTGTGCCAGCATCGCGATCCTGGCGCGGCCCGCCGCCACTTCCGCCATCAGCGGAGACGCGCCGCCGCGTGCCTGCGGTTCGCGCGCCACCGCGACCCGCGCCGCGTCCACCGCCGCGCGCGCGAGCGCGACGTCCGGATGATCGTCGGAGTAGACGGCGACCGCGCGCGCCAGCTGGGCTTGCGCCCGCGCCAGCTCCACCTGCGCCGGCGACGGGGCCGCCACGGGCGCCTCCTGGCTGCGCGCGGCGAGCAGGCCGTTCTGCTGCGCGATCCCCTGGCTCTCCGCATCCATCCGCGAGATCTCGGCGCGCAGGGAGGAAGTGGCCTGCGCGCTGGTCGCCACCTGGTCCGGCAGCGCACCCGCGTAGCGCGCCTCGATGGCGCGGCGCTTCGCCTCCATCGCGACCAGGCGATCGCGGATCTCGTCCGCGCGCCGCGCCAGGAAGGTGGCGGCCCCGTTCATCTGTTCCGATCGCAGCCGCTTGTCGGCCGCCACGAACATGTCGGTCAGCTGGTCCGCCACCCGCAGCGTCGCGGCGGGATCGCCGCTGGTGTAGGACAGGTCGAAGGCGATGGTGGACTGGGCACCGCGCTGCGACGTGCCGCCGGCGTCCGCGCTGACCAGGTCGACCGCGATCGCGTCGCGCAGCATCGCCATGACTGCGTCCTCCGGCAGCGAGCGGCGCTGCGCCGGGTACAGGTCGTTGCGGCGGATCAGCGCCTGCAGGTTCGCGCGGCTGAGCACCTGTTGCCGAATCTTGGCGATGCGCTCCTCCGCCAGGTCCGTCAGCGGCGAGGCCACCAGCGTGGTCGGCAGATCCTGCGATTCGATCAGCAGCGATGCGGTCGAGCGATAGACCGGCTTCAACAGCACCGCCGCGGCAATACCGGCGAGCGCGCCGAGCACCAGGCCGGCGATCAGCAGGTAGCGCCAGCGCAGCACGATGGCCGCGACTTCCCGCAGGCCGAAGCCGCCGGGCGGCTCGTCGTCGTCGATTCCCATCATCTCACCCTCGGTTCCCACCGGAAGCGCACGCCGGCGTAGAGCGACCGCGGCGTCGATCCGGCGCCGGTGCCGCGCTGCGCATAGGAGAGCTCGCCCGACAGCGTGGTCGCGGGGCCGGTCCTGCGGTCGAACCGCAGCAGCGCGGCTAGCGCGTCGAGATCGCGGACCGGGATCGCCGCCGCCGCGCCGCGGGGCGCCGCGATGCGCTGGTAATCCGCCTGCGCGACCAGGGTCCAACGCTCGTCGATCCGGTGCGACAGGGTCAGCCCGCCCGCCAGCCGGCGCTGGAAACCGGTCAACGCGCTGACCTCGGAGCCGAGCGAGGCGAGCGCACACAGGTCGGTACGTGCGCGGCGCTGGCACAGGTCGATCGATCCCGCCACGGCGGTGGCCGCGGGGCGCCGCGCCAGCAGCGCGGTGGCAGGCGCCGCGTCGACATGTTCCATTCCCGCCTCCGCCCGCAGGTGCACGGTGGGCGAGAGCTGGCTGTCGAGCACGGCGAAGCCGGCCGCGCGGGTCAGGCCGGGCTGGCCCGCCGTGCGCGACACGGTGGCGAGCGGGCGCACACCGACCCACGTCTGCGCGCTCAGCAGCCGCAGCAGCGCGATCTCCAGCCGCGCGCTGCCGGTGTCGCGCAGCAGCACGCTGTCGGAGAAGGTCGCGCGTTCCGCCGCGATCGCCGGGCGGATGGTGGTGCGCGCGTCGGGGCGCCAGGTGAGGTCGGCGGCGGTCTGCCACAGGTTGCGCACGCTCTGCGGCGCGATCGCCGCCGCCACGCTGGCGGCGATCGCGTCGCCCGCGAGGTCGCGGACGTAGCCGACCGAGGCCGACGCCGACAGCCGCTCGCTGTCGCGCAGCGTGCCGCTGCCCCGCAGGCTGCCCAGCAGATAGTCGCGATAGAGCCGGCTGAAGGTGCGTCCGGTCAGCACGCCCGCAACCTCCAGAACGTCGCCGGTGGCGCTGATCGTCCGATAGCGCGGCCGCACCGACGCCTCGGCCAGAATGGCGTCGCGATCGTCACCGGGGAGCAGCAGCGGATTGGACGCCGCCTGCACCCGCGCCTCCGCGCCCATCGTCAGCTGCGCCGAGGCGGGATCGGACGCCCAGGCGATCCTCGCTCCCGCCACCAGCAAAGCGGCACGAAGTCGCCAGGCGCTACGGTACGACAAGGACGTCCCCCGCCCCCAGCATCGGCAGCGCGTCGCCCTGCGGCCCCGCCTTCAGGCTGCGCGCGCCCTTCAGGACGTCGGACAGGTTGATGCGCTCCACGGTCTGGCCCGCGGCGGTCTGCCGCATGATGACGGCATTGCCGACATCGGCGAACTCGGCCGGCCCGCCCGCGACGCTGAGCGCCTGCACGACGTTGACGGTGCGGCCGATCGGGTAGCTGCCGGGCGCGCGCACCTTGCCCACCACGTAGAAGCGCATCCCCGCGGGGTCGCGGACCGCCACGGTCACGTCGGGCACGGTGTCGCGATACTTGCCCTTCAGCCGCTGGCGCAGCAGCTCCGCCAGTTCGCGCGAGCTGCGTCCCTCCGCCTCCACCACCCCGGCCAGCGGGAAGGCGAACGTGCCGTCAGGCAGGACGCGCACCGGGCGCTGCATCCGCTCCTCCCCCCAGACGAAGATCTCGAGCTCGTCGCCGGCGTTGATCCGATACTCGGGCGCCCGCGGCGCGGCGGCGGCGGGCAGGACCGCCGGCGCCAGCAGCAGCGCGGCGACGGCCGCAGCGGTCCGACAGGCTGTACGGCATCGCACCATGGAGAAATCCGCCCCCTCGAACCGGCTGGTCGCCCGGTCAGAACCCCAGGTTACGGCAGCGCGGATCGGGCGGGCCATCCGCGCTCCGCGGAACGGTGATCCACCCTCCCCTTTTCCAGCGTAGGCAGGCCCCCGCACTTCCCCTCATCATGACAGAGCGACGGAGAAGGGAGCGACACCATGCGGGGTCAGGATTGCCGACGGTCGGGCGTCACGCGCGGCACGGCGGGGCGGGGGGCATGAGCGGCGCCCTGGCACTCGCGCGTCCGGTCGAGACGGTCGATCGGGCCGATCACGGCGAACTCGCCAGGCCGGCGGTGCCCACGGGAACGGCCAATTTCCTCGGCATCGACTTCGACTGCGTGCCGCCGGACGCGATGCTGCGACGGATCGTCGAGCGCCCGGCGGACGCACCGTTCGCCTATGTGGTGACACCCAACGTGGACCATGTCGTGCGGCTGAACCACGCCCACCCCCACCTGCGGCAGGTGTACCGGCGCGCCTGGGCCACGCTGTGCGACAGCCGCATCCTGGCGAAGCTGGCCGCGAGCGATTCGATCGAGCTTCCCGTCACCACGGGCAGCGACCTGACCGAGGCCTTGTGCCGCCACGGCATCGATCGCGACGCGCGGATCGCGGTGGTGGGCGGCGACCGCGGCATGATCGAGCGGCTGCGCACGCGCTACGGCTTCACCGACATCGCGCATTTCGATCCGCCGATGGGGTTCATCGACGATCCGCGCGCGCGCGCCGACGCCGCCTCCTTCGTCGCGTCCGAGCGCGCGCGCTATACCTTCCTGGCGGTCGGTTCCCCGCAACAGGAACTGCTGGCGCACGACGTCGCCGCGCGCGGCGACGCGGTCGGCGTGGCGCTGTGCGTCGGCGCCAGCCTGGAATTTCTGACGGGATCGAAGCGGCGCGCGCCGCGCCTGGTGCAGACGCTTGCGCTGGAGTGGCTGTTTCGGCTCGTCACCGATCCGGCACGGCTGTGGCGTCGCTACGTGGTGGAGGCGCCGCAGATCTTCCTGATCGTGCGGCGCTGGCATCGCTTCGTCAGCCGCTATTGCGCATGAGCGAGCCGGACGGCGCGTGGGACGCGATCGTCGTCGGGACGGGCCTGGGCGGCGCGACGATCGGCCATCGCCTCGCCGCCGCCGGCCACCGCGTGCTGTTCCTCGAGCAGGGGCATCGCGACCCGGCGGTCGCCGCGGGTGCCGCGACCGATGGCGGCGAGGACCCCGCGCAGCGGCTCGCCGCGGGCTACTGGCCGGACCGCATGCGCGCGCAGATCGACGGACGCGCCAGCCGGCCCTTTCCGGTCGCGGGTTGCGGCGCGGGCGGGTCGTCGCTCCTCTACGCCGCCGCGCTGGAGCGTTTCGCCCCGCACGACGTCGCGAACTGGCCGGTCGGCTGGGACGAGTGGGAGCGCCATTATGCCGCGGCGGAGCGATTGTTCCGCGTCGCGGGCACGCCCGATCCGCTGGCCCGCGACGTCCCCGCGCTCCTCCCGGTGCCGCCCGCCGCCGCGGCCGACGCCGCGCTGATGCGGGCCTTCGCCCGCTGCGGGCTCCATCCCTATCGCCTGCACGTGGGCCTTGCCTATCGGCAGGGATGTGCCGAGTGCGGCGGGCGTCCCTGCCCGTCGCGGTGCAAGAGCGACGCGCGGCTGATCTGCCTCGAACCGGCGCTGGCGCACGGCGCGACGCTGCTGTGCGACGCCCGGGTCGTCCGCCTCGACGCCGACGATCGCCGCGTCACCGCGGTGCGCTATCGCCGCCACGGCAGCGAGCATCGCGCGAGCGCGCGAATCGTGATCCTGGCGGCCGGGGCGTATCGCAGCCCGGCGCTCCTGCTCGCCTCCACCGGCCCGGCCTGGCCCGAGGGGCTGGCCAACCGCAGCGGCCAGGTGGGACGCAACCTGATGTTCCACGCCAACGAATGGTTCGCGGTGTGGCCGCCGCGCCGGGCGGACACGAGCGGGCCGCGCAAGACGATCGGACTGCGCGACCTCTATACGCACCGCGGCGTGCGGCTGGGCAGCATCCAGTCGACCGGGCTGTCGGCCCATGCCGGCAACATCGCGACCTTCCTCGCGGGCTGGTTCGAGACGGGGCGATGGCGGCGCGTGCCGTTCCGTCGCGCGCTGATCTGGTTCGGGGCGCGGATCGCGCAGCGCGTGCTGGGCGCGGCGACGATCTTCGTCATGATCGTGGAGGACCGCCCCTACGCGGACAATCGCGTGCTGCTGGATACCGACGACCCGGCGCGCATCGTCGTGCGCTATCGCATCCGCGAGGAATTGCGCCGTCGCACCGGCATGGCACGGCGGCTGATCGCGAAGGCGATGCGCGGACTGCGGGTCATGCCGCTCCAGCACGACGTGCAGCTGAACCTGGGCCATCCGTGCGGCACGTGCCGCGCCGGCCTCGATCCCGCGACGAGCGTGCTCGACGCCGATTGCCGCGCCCATGGCGTCGACAACCTCTACGTCGTCGATGCCTCGTTCATGCCCAGCAGCGGCGGCGCCAACCCGGGCCTGACCGTCATCGCGAACGCGCTGCGCGTGGCGGAGGTGGTGGAGCTGCGGCTCGCCCCCGCGGCGCTGGAGCCGGCGGCGTCACCCACGGGCGCCTGACCGCCGCCAGGACGGCGAGCGCGAGCGCGCGGCCGCGTCGCGCATTGGCGAAGCCGCCCATGCGCAGGGTGGCGCGGACCGCGGCGACCAGCGCGTGCGCGCGTGCGGCGACTCCTTGGGCGGCCAGCACGGCGGAGCGTGCCGCCGCGCCCTCCGCCGCGTTTGCGTGGGCACGCAGCAGCCGGACCACGCCGGCGCGGCGCAGGAGCGCGCCGTGCGCGGCCGCCGCGGTCGCGACCGATCGCCGCAGCGCCGTGCGTGCCGCGTCGCGCGCGAGAAGGAAGGCCAGCCGGTCGTCCCCCGCGCCGGCGGCGGGCGCGCTTCCCGCCGGACTGGTCGCGCCGGCGTGCCGCCGGAACCGGACGAGGGGATCGGGAAGGAGCACCACGTCGCCCAACAGGGACGCGCAATAGGGGATGAACCCGTCGAAATCGTGCGCCAGCCCGCCCGGTGAACATTCGTCCGCGAAGGGGCGCAGGCGCCGCATCTGCTCGTACACCGACCGGCGGAACGCCATCTGGTGCCCGTATCCGTGCAGCGCGCCGCTGTCCGCCGGCCAGCGGAAGCGGCCGTGGCGGGCATTGCCGGGTGCGAGGCGCCCGAGCGGCGACATTCTATCGTCGACCAGTTCGCTCTCGTGCATCACCAGCATCGTCGCGGGGGTGAAGCGGGCGAGCATCGTGGCGATCTTATCTTCCCGCCACACGTCGTCCTGATCGCAGTAGAAGATGATCGACCCGCGCGTCACCGCGAAGGCGGCGTCGAAATTCTCGAGAATGCCGACGTTGGCGGCGTGGCGCACGATGCGGACCGAAAAGGGCGCGCGCCTCGCGAAGGCCGCGACGATCGCCAGGCTGTCGTCGTGCGAGCCGTCGTCCGCCACCACCAGCTCGTCGGGCCGGACGGTCTGCGCCGCGATGCTGTCGAGCTGCGCGTCGAGGTACGCGGCCCCGTTGTAGACCGCCATCGCGACGCAGACGGTCTCCCGCGTCACCGCGCCGAACCGGCCCGCCCCCCGCGCCGAAGCGCCGGCGGCACCCAGTCCTGCGCCCAATGGTGGAAGATCACCTTCCAGTCGCGCCGGTCGCCGCTGTGCGGCCGGGCGCGGAAATTGGTGGTGCGGTCCACGGCGAAGCGGGTGTCGGCCGGCGTGTGATAATAATAGGTCGCGATCGAGCGGCGCGTGCGGTCCGGCGGACAGGCCAGCGGATCGGGATGGCCATGGAAGCTGTCGAGATCGGTGGCGAACACCACCGCGCGCGCCATCGCCGGAAGGACCTTCACCTGGCACGCGGTCATGCCGCGATCCCACAGCTCCAGCGCGCCGCCGAACGCCTCCTCCCAATCCTCGTTCAGGTAGACGAGCAGGTTCAACCGCCGCTCCAGGTTCATCGTCTCGTGCCGATTGAAATCGGCGTGGATGCCAAGATGCCCGCCCGCGCGGGTCTCGTGCAGGCCGGCGCCGGCGTAATAGGGGTCGGCGACGAGGCCGCCGATCCCGGTCATCTCCGACAGGAAGGCGAGGAACGCCTGCGAGTTCAGCTCCGCGAACAGGTTGCGCGTGGCAAGGCCGGTGCAGACCTGCGGATGGAACTGGTATTTCAGCCGTTCCTGGCTGCGCGCGAAGGGCAGCGCGGTCGCGGGCTTGGGAAACTGCCCCGCCACCGCGCGCAACACGTCGAGATCGAGGAAGTCGTCGATCACCACGTGCGGAAACGGACTGGCATCGCGGTAGCGCTGCGCCAGCGTCGCACCGGCCGCGCGGCATTCGGCCTCGTCGAACGCGCAATAGCCGCCGGCATTGCGCAAGGTGAGTAGCGCCATGACGATCGCTCCATCGGGCCGCGGATCAGGGCCGGCGGCGCGGTGGATTAGCGCATCCTTGGCGCGTGCCGTATAGATCGTGCTTCGCCCCTCCGATAACTACCAATTCCCTCCCGCGCGGATCGGAACGAAGCTGCCAGGCGAATATCGCGCGCCGCGCGTCCGGAGCCTGACGCCCTTGCACATCGCCTATCTTTCCCCCGCCTGGCCGCCCCGCGGCGCGGCCAACGGCGTGGTCACCTACGTCTCCGTCATCCGCGACTATCTGCTGCGCGAGGGGCACGACGTGTCGGTGCTGTCGCAGGGGATGCTGCACCGCGCCGACGGCAGCACCCACGCGCTCGACGCCCCCGGGGCGATGCCCTTCTGGTCGCGGATGGCGGCGCGGATCGACCGCCGGCTGGGGCACCATCCCTTCACCGGGCGCCGCATGGCCGACCAGTGGCGACGCGCGCGGGGGGTCGCCGCGTTCGACCTGATCGAGATGGAAGAGAGCTTCGGCTGGTGCGACACGGTACGCCGGCGAGTCGACGTGCCGGTAGTGACGCGGCTGCACGGGCCGCAATTCCTGAAGCCTACTGGCGGCGACACCGTCACCAGTCCGGCGCACGCCCGCGACCGCGAGCGCGCCGAGGCCCGCGCGATCCGGCTCGCCGGCGCGCTGTCGGCGCCGACCGGGGTGATCCTGGACGCCACGCGCACGCGCTATCGCGCCGCCCTCGGCAAGGTCATTCCGAATCCGGTCGCCAGCGTTGCCCCGCGCGACCGCTGGCGGCTGGACGCGTGCAATCGCGACATGATCCTGTGCGTGGGGCGACTGGACCGGCTGAAGGGCGCGGACACCATGCTGGCGGCGTTCGCACAGCTGCTGGCGCGGCGGCCGACCGCGCGGCTGACGATGGTCGGACCCGACGGCGGGTATGTCCGCGCGGACGGGACGACGATCGCGTTCGCCGAACATGCCGCCGCCACGTTCGACCCGGCCACGCTGTCGCGCGTGACCTTCGCCGGCCTGCTCGATCGCGACGCCATCGCCGCGCTGCGGCGACAGGCGTTCGTGACCGTGGTGGCGTCGGCGTGCGAGAACTTCCCCTACGCCGCGGTGGAGGCGATGGCGGCGGGTTCGCCGCTGGTCACGACCGACTGGCTGGGCGCCGCGGAGATCGTCACCGACGGCACGACCGGGTGGCTCACCCCGGTCGGCGACGCGCCGGCGATGGCGGAGCGGCTGGCGTGGCTGTTCGAACGGCCGGACGCGGCGGCGCACGCCGGGGCGCAGGGCTGGCTGCGCTGTCGCGAGGATTTCGGCGTCGAGCGCGTGGGCGCGCGGATGGTCGATTTCTACCGCGAGATTCTCGCCCGGCACCGATCGTGACCCCCGCCGCGGCCGCCCTGCCGCATCGCGCGCGCGCAGGCCTGTCGGGCGTGCGCGCGTTGCTGCTGCGCGACACCAACCTGGTGATCGCCACCGTCATCGCCACCAACCTGCTGCGCATGGTCAGCAGCGTGGTGCTGACGCGGCTGCTGATGCCCGAGGCGTTCGGTATCGTCGGCCTGATCGGATCCATCTCCTTCATCCTGTCGATGCTGTCCGACCTCGGCTTCCAGGCGTTCATCGTGCGGCATCGCGATGGCGACCAGGCCCGCTTCCTCGACGTGATCTGGACGATCCGGCTGGTCCGCGCGATCGCGCTGACGATCCTGCTGGTGGCGCTGGCGCGGCCGATCGCGGCGGGGTTCGGCAATCCCGGCGTGGCCGGCGCGATCGCCGTCTCCGCGCTGCAATTCGCGATCGAGGGCGCGTCGTCGCTGTCGCTGGTGACGGCGCTGCGCGAGCGGCAGCTGGCGCGGCTCAGCCTGCTCGACATCCTGGGCGCTCTCGTGCAGTTCGGTGCGTCGATCGCGCTGGCGAGCGTCTGGCGTAGCTACTGGTCGATCGTCCTCGCGATCCTGATCGCCAGCCTCGCGCGCACGCTGCTCAGCTACGCGCTCTTTCCCCGATCCACCCGGCGAATCGGGTTCGATCGCGGCTATGCGACCGAACTGTGGCGCTTCGCGCGCTACGTGACGGGATCCAGCATCATCACCATGCTGCTGGTGCAGAGCGACAAGGTGGTGCTCGCGCGCGTCGTGCCGCTGGACGTGCTCGGTCGCTACATGCTGGCGGGGAACCTCGCGCTGGCGCCGATGGCGTTCACCGTCGCTTACGCCAGCCGGGTACTCTATCCGCTGTACGCCCGGACCTGGCGGGAGCGGCCCGAGGTGCTGCGCGACCTGTCCTATGCCGCGCGGATGCGCGTGTCGGCGGCGTACATGGTGGGGGTCGGCGGGCTGATCGGCTTCGCGCCGGCGCTGGTCGCGATCCTGTACGACCCGCGCTACGCCGAAGTCGCGACGTACCTGCGATTGCTGGCGCTGACGCCGTTCCTGGCGCTCGCCAGCCACGCCGCGAACGAGGTGCTGACCGCATCGGGCCGGGTTCACGTCACCATGCACGCCAATGTCGCGAAGCTGCTGTGGCTGGCGGTGGCGGGCACGGCGGCGCTGCTGGCGGCGGGGCCGATCGGGCTGATCGCGGCGGTGGGCCTGCTGGAGCTGCCCACCACGCTTTACAATTGGGTGCAGCTGCACCGCTTCGGGCTGCTGCGGCTGGGACGCGAGGTGGCGCTGTTGGCGCTCGGCGTGGCGGGCATCGCGGCCGGCTCGGTCGCCGGCCAGGGCGTTCAGGCGATCGCGGGCTGGCGCTGAAGCCGCCATCGCCGGCGACGCTCGGCGGCGTGGCGCGCGGCGATCGCGGTGGCCAGCGCGAAGAAGACGAAGACGAACATCTCCGGCCGCCCGCCGAACGAGGTGAAGACCAGCATCTCCATCGGCATGACCAGCCCGGCGAACACCGCCGCCATCGCATCCGCGTCCGGCCCGCCGCGCGGCCGGCACCGCCACAGGTGCAGCAGATACGCGGCGAAGGCGCCCACGAACACGGCCAGCCCGATCGCCCCGCCGATCAGCGCGAAGTAGATGTACGTGTTGACGAAATCGACGATCCCCTCGCCCTGCCGAAGGTCGGCCAGGCGGATCAGCAGGTCCGGTGCGGAATAGCCGGTGATCGGGCTGCGCAGGAATTCCTCCACCCCGCGGTCGAACAATCGCTGGCGATAGTCGACCGTATCGACCGACCCGCCCGTCAACCCCAGCGTCTCCGACAGGAAGGCGCTGAACGGCGCCGCGGCGAGCAGCGCGACGCCCGCCAGCGCCACCATGCCGAGGCGCCGCACCGCCGCACCGGGGCGGCGGCGATACAGATCGGCGGCGATGGTCGCCAGCAGCAGGCCGATCCATGCCCCCCGCGACTGCGGCGCCACCAGTCCGGCGAGCAGCAGCGCGAGCACCGCGGCGTGGTGCGGGCCCGAGCGGAAGGCGGGGCGCGAGAGCCACGCCGCCAGGATGCAGGTGGCGAGCACCATCGCCATGGACGTGGATTCGACGAAGGGTCCCCCCGCCCGCATCACGCCGCCTCGCGCCTTCACCATGATCTGCATCGCGATGCCGTGCCGGTCGTACAGCACGTTGTACATCGGCCAGGCCGAGCGCGCCTCGTATAGCAGGATCATCGACAGGACCGCCGCCGCACCCGCGAGGTAGACGAGGCAGAGCCGCACGTCGTCCATGCTCCGCACGCTGCGGCTGACGATGAAGTACGGCAGGCCGCACAGGAACAGCGTGTTGACGGCCACGCGCAGGAAGTTGGTCGCGCTGGTGTCCCGCGCATTGGCCACGATCAGCAGCAGCATCAGCGCCACCAGCGGCGCATCCAGTGCCGCGGGAACGCGCGGCGCGCCGGGCCGCAGCACCAGCCCACCCGCGGCGCCCAGCGCCAGCGCGGAATGGACGCCAACGTCGAACAGCTTCAGCCCGCCGATCGTGAACGTCTGTTCCAGCGCCGGCAGCAGCAGCAGTGCGAAGAGGTAGATCGGCGCCACCTCTCCCCGCCGGCGCGCCAGCAGCGGGACGACCGCGACCATGGCGGCGTACAGCAGCCAGGCACCGGGCAGCACCCACGCCAGCAGCGGCAGGCCGATCGCCAGCACGACCGGCGCCCGTCCGAGCTGCCGGCGCGTGTCGGTCGCGAGGCAGCGGTAGAAGCCGGCGAGCGCCATCGCGCTGAGGATGGCGATGAACAATGCGGGTCGGATCGCGACATAGGCGACCAGCGTCGCCCCCCCGGCTGCGCCGAGGAGCAGCAGCGCCGGCGCCGCCCGCCGCATCAGCGGTTCCGCGCGACGAAGGCCCGGACCGCGCGCAGCTTGGGCGCGTCCGCCTCGGTCTGGCCGGCATATTCCACGAGGCCCCAGGCCCCCGCCTCGCCGATCGGAGAGGCCGACGCGTACAGCATCATTCGGTCGCCTACCCTCGCCCGCCACGCGTCCAGGTAGCGGCGGTACACCGCGGCCATACGCGGATCGCGCTGCACCCGGCGGGCCAGCTCCAGGTCGCGGGTGACGAGGTGCTGGCCCCCCTCGTAGGTCAGGTAGCGCTTGCCGTATCGCGCCGCGATGGCGCGGTTGCGCACGGCCGCGTCGATCGCCGCGTCGACCGCGCCGTCCAGCTGCGCGAACACCCAGTCCACGTCGCCGGCGCCGCGGCCGGCGAGGTCGAGCTGGATATAGGGGGCGGTGGCCAGCGCGTCGATCCAGCGCGACAAGTCCTCGAACGCCAGCATCGTCTCCGCGATCTCGGGATAGACGTGGATCGTCGCCGCCACGCGGACCAGCCGCGCCGGCCGATCGGCGAAGACGCGCGTCCAGATCCGCATCGCGTCGCGCACCTTCTGCGCGTAGCGCCGCGTCTGCGCGCGGTTCGGATCGTCCGCCGGCGCCAGTCCCGCCGCCAGCCCCTCGCGCCGGGCCTGCAGCGTGGCGTCGAACATGTCGTTCCACACTTCGTTGCCGAGTTCGACGTAGACGGTGCGGCCGGGATCGAGCGAGGCGTGGACCAGCCGGGCGAACCCCTCGATATAGGCGGCATCCGCTTTGTAGGGCATCAGGAACCACGGATCGACCTGCGCCTCGTTGGCAAGCCGCACCATGTCCTCGATCGCCACGCCGTCGCCTGCGACCTGCGTCGCGTCGTCGGTACGGGTGCGTCGGTCCCAGCGGACCGGGCGGTTGGCGTTGGTCAGCTGCCAGTCGAGGAAGCGCACCGCGGAGAAGCCTCGCAGCGAGGCCAGGAACTCCGGCGCGAACCGGGCCGACGCGGGCAGCCGTCGGTCGCGGCAGTCGATCGCGCGCACCGGATCGGCCGGGTCGGTGCGGTCGAGCTGGATCCACGCCCCCTCGTCCGTCCCGCCCTGCGAGACCAGCTCCAGATCCATCACGCCGCGGGTTTGCCCCGTTACCCGCGCGATGCCGCCGGCGGACAGGTCCCCGCTGCCGGCATAGGTGCACCGCACCGCGACGCGGTCGAACGGGGCGGCGGGCAGGACCAGCGGGCGCGGCGCCACCTGGCCCGGCGACAGCGCCTTGACCCAGCCGGCGCGATCGAGCTGCGCGGCGGGCATCGCGGTCCAGCCCTGACCGCTGCTGGCGAACCATTCGCTCTGCGCGATCAGGTTCGCGAACACCTGCTGGCGGTTGTACGGCGCCAGACCCGACAGGTTGATGCCCAGCCGGGTGTCGGGCGGCGGCGGCAGTGCCGCGCGCGGCGCCGGCCCGGCGTTCGGCGTCGGCACCACGGCGCGGGCGATCGCGACCGCGAGGATCGCGGCCGATCCGATCGCTGCCGCGCGCCAGGGCCAACCCGTCATCACCCGGCCGGCCGCTCGAGCAGCTCGAGATAGCGGTCGGCGGACCAGGCGGTGGAGAATTGCTCCAGCCACGCGCTCGGCACGCGCGGCGGCCGCTGGCGCAGGATCGCGCGCATCGCGTCGGCCAGCCGCTCGACGTCGCCCACCGGCACCAGCGTGCCGTACCGGCCGCGGTCCAGCGCCTCCGCCGGGCCGGACGGACAATCCGTCGCCACCACCGGGGTCCCCAGCGCCATCGCCTCGATCACCACATTGGCCAGGCTCTCGAACCGCGACGACAGCACCAGCAGCGCCGCGCGCGCCACATAGGCGTGCGGATTGGCGGCGAAGCCGGGCATCTGCACGCTGTCGGCCAGCCCCAGCTGCGCCACCAGTGCGGTCAGCATATCGCGCTCCGATCCGTCTCCCAGGATCAGCAGCCGGCACGGCATCTCCGCGTGAACCCGCGCAAAGGCGCGGATCAGCAGGCCGAAGTCCTTCTGCGGTTCCAGCCGGCCGACCGCGATCACGACGGGAACCGAAGACTCCGCGAACCAGGGGTGCGCCACCGGCGCGTGCGACTGGCGGTGCAGGGCGTCGTTGACGATCGGGTTGTAGATCGTGCGCACCGTGCCGGGATCGATCCCGATCACCTGCGCCAGATCCTCCGCGGTGCCTTGCGACACCGCGACGATGGCGTCGGCGCGGCGATAGAAGAAGCGGGCGATGCGGAAGAACCAGTAGCGCGCCGACAGCGGCCCCGGCTCCGCCACGTCGACGGAGGGGAAGCAATGTTCGGTCAGCATCAGCCGGAACCGCACGCCCGACAGTCGCCGCGCCACCACGGCGTAGATGTTGGGGAAGCCGAAGCTGGTGCACATGACGGAGGTCGGCCGCTCCCGCCGCAGGAACCGCCGCAGCTTCACCAGCCGCGCGATCGGTCCTTTCGCCTCCAGTACCTCGTAACGCACGCCGGCGGGCAGCAGCGCGCGGAAGGGCGAGTGGACGTTGTCGACGTCGACCACGATCGCGACGGACATGCCGCGGTCGCGGAACTCCTCCGCCAGATTGAAGACGACGCGGTCGACTCCGCCGTTGTGCAGCGACCGGGTGTAGAAGGCGAGGTCAAGACGGTCGGAAGCTGGCATGATCGCCTCCTCGGCGGGAAAGGACGGGTCTGATGGCGGCGGCAGCGACCGGGTGCGCGGCGCGGGCGCGGCGATGCTCCGCGACCACGTTGCGCAGGATCGTGGCGATGCGGTCGGCACGCTCGCGCCAGTCCATCTCGCCCTCCACCACGCGCCGGCGCGCCGCCTCGCCCATGGCGCGGCGCAGCGGATAGCTCTCGGCGAGCCGGCGCATCGCATCGGCCAGGCCCGCGACCAGCGCGGCGGGCGATGCCGGCGACACCAGCAGCGCGCTGGCGGCATCGGTATATTGCGCAGCCCCGCCCCAGCGCACGCCCACGACAGGCAGCGACAGCGCCATCGCCTCCAGCATCGCCATGCCGCCGCATTCGCGCAGCGAGGGGGTGACGAATACGTCGCTGCGACCCAGCAGGTCGGCATATTGGTCGACGCTCAACCGGCCGTGGAGCGTCACCGCGTCACCGATCCCGGCGGCGTCCACGCGCGCGGCGATCGCGTCGAACAGCTCGCCGTCGCCGACGAGGTCGAGCCGCGCCGAGACGCCGCTGGCGAGAAGCGTGGCGAAGGCATCGACGAGGTAGCCGATCCCCTTCCAGTCGACGAACCGGCCGCAGAAGACGAAGCGAACCGGCCCGTCGCCCGGCGCGTCGCCGTAGCGCCGCGGCTCCCACCGATGCACGTCCACGCCGCTTTCCGCCATGACGTGGATCGCGCCGTGCACCCGCGGCGGCAGCGCGGCGCGCGTCCGCTCGTTGGCGACGATCAGCGCCGCCGCCCGCCGCTTCGCCGGCAGAACCTGGTGGAGCAGCGCCGCGCCCACGCGGCCGCAGCGAATCGCGGCGCGCACGACAGGCCCTTCCATGAAGCGGAACGCGGGGGGAAGATCCATGCCCCCACTCATCGGGCCGATCACCACGGGCGCGCCGACGCCGCTGAGGAAGCTCACCGCCTTGGGCGCGATCGGTGCCGGCTGGAACACCACGTCGATGCCGTGTTCGCGCACCAGCCGGCGCACCTGCCGCCGCATCCGCCACTGCGTGACGACGTGGATCAGCTGGTTGAAGACCAGGTCGCCGACCCGGTACGGCAGCCGGCGACCGATCGCGAACAGCAGGCGCTGCGTCGACGCGTCCTCGACGAAGGTCACGCGGGCGAACGCGTCCGCCGGCAGGTCCGCGCGCAGATCGTCGCGCACCCGGGCGTGGCAGATCGCGTGGACCACGCATCCGGCGGCGCTCAGGTCGCGCAGATAATACCACGGCACCAGCGTTTCCCCGCTCCACCGCGCCGAAATGTTCTCCGCCACCAGCAGCACGCGCGGGGGCGCGGCCGACGGCAAGGCGTCGAAGCGATGCTGCAAGGCGTCGTACGGTCGCGACATGGCGAGCGGTCCCTCCTCGTCGGCAGGATAGCGACGACGCGCCGCGCCGAAATGCGGCCACGCCCCGTCCGCCTTCGCCCCCCGTCCAACCGGGTGGGTCGGATCGCCCACCCCCTTTCGGCGCGCGCGCCGGCAGGCGGGAGCGACTAGCCTGCCGTCCTTGCCGACAAGGATGGCCGTCCCATGCTCGACCGCGATTTCCAGGCGCTCCCTCTCGCCGGCCCCACCCCCGCCGCCCGCGTGCCCGCGGCCCACTCCCGGCGAGCACCGCGGCTCCGCGCCGTGCCGGCGGGTCGCGTCCCGGTGACGGTGGGCTATCTGACAAACGTCTATCCCGCCGTCAGCCACAGCTTCATCCGCCGCGAGATCCGCGCGCTGGAGGATACCGGCGTCGTCGTGCACCGCTTCTCCATCCGCACCGCGGCGCAGGCGCTGCCCGATCCGGACGACCGGGCGGAGCAGGCGAGGACGCTGGTGCTGCTGCGCGTCGGCATCGCGATCCTGCTGCGCGACACGATCGTGGCGATGCTGTCGCGGCCCGGCCGGTTCGCGGCGGCGATCGGGATGTCGGCGCGCATGGCCCACGCGGCGCACGGCCAGTGGATGCGGCACCTGGCCTATCTGGTGGAGGCGTGCGTACTCGCGCGGCTGGCGCGCGAGCGCGGGATCGGCCACCTCCACGCGCATTTCGGCACCAATCCGGCCGCGGTCGCCCGGCTGGCCCACGCGCTGGGCGGGCCGACGTACAGCCTGACCATTCACGGGCCGGAGGAGTTCGACGCCCCGGCGGAGCTGTCGCTGTTCGACAAGATCGCGGATGCGGCCTTCACCGTCGCCATCTCGCAATTCGGGCGCGCCCAGCTGATGCGATGGTCGCGGCGGGCGTCGTGGGACCGAATCGCCGTGGTCCCGTGCGGCGTGGACGACGGGTTCCTCAACGACGTGCCGCCGCCGGATCGCGCCGCCTCGCGCACCTTCGTCTGCGTGGCGCGGCTCGATCCGCAGAAGGGGCTGTCGATCCTGATCGAGGCCGCGGCCCGGCTGGCGGAGCGGGAGGATTTTCAGCTGCGCATCGTCGGCGACGGCGCGATGTTCACCGATCTCGCCCGCATGATCCGCCAGCACCGGCTGGAGCGGCACGTCGTGCTGCTGGGCTGGCGCAGCGCGGCGGAGATCCGCGCGGAGATCGAGGGCGCGCGTGCCTTCGTCCTGTCCAGCTTCGCCGAGGGCCTGCCGGTCGTGCTGATGGAGGCGCTGGCGCTGCGCTGCCCGGTGATCGCCACCGCGGTCGGCGGCGTCGGCGAACTGGTCGATCGCGATTGCGGCTGGCTGGTACCGGCCGGCACGGCGGAGGCCATCGCCGAGGCCATGCGCGCGGCGCTGGCGGCGACCGGCGAGCGGCTGCGTTCGCTGGGTGAGGAAGGGCGCCGCCGCGTGCTGGCGCGGCACGACGCCGGCGCCAACGCGCGCGCGCTGGCAAACCTGCTGTCGGCCCATGCTTGAGCCGGCGTCGCTCGCCGGCTGGGGCACGCTGGCGGTGCTGGCCGTCCCGACACTGACGTTCGTGGCGGAGTGCGCGGTGGCGCTCGCCCCCTCGCGCCCGCCGCTCGCCTCACCGTCGCCGCCGCCCTTCGCGGTCCTTATCCCGGCGCACGACGAGGCGGCCGGCATCGCCGCGACGGTCACGGCGGCGCGTGCGCAGCTGCGCCGCGGCGACCGGATGCTGGTCGTCGCCGACAATTGCACCGATGCGACCGCGCATGAGGCGCTGGCCGCGGGGGCGGCCGTGTGCGTGCGCAGCGACCCGGCGCGGCGCGGGAAGGGCTACGCGCTGGATGCCGGGCGCGCCGCCCTGTCGCCCGATCCGCCTGCGGTGGTCGTCGTGCTGGACGCCGATTGCCTGCCCGAGGCCGGCGCACTCGCCGCGGTTGCGGCGGCGGCGGCGGAGCATCGCGCGGCGGTGCAGGGGCTGTACCTGCTGACCGGACGCCACGACGATGCGGCCCGGTCCCGCCTGTCCACCTTCGCCTTCCTCGTGAAGAATCTGGTACGCCAGCGCGCACTCGCGCGCGTGGGAGCCCCCGTATTGTTGCAGGGGACGGGCATGGGCTTTCCATGGGCGACGTTCGCCGCCGCGCCGCTCGGCGGGTCCGCGATCGTCGAGGACATGGAATTGGGGCTGGAGCTGGCGCGCGCCGGAACGCCGGTCCGCTTCCTCGAACAGGCGATCTTCCGCAGTGCCGCGGGGCCGACGCACGCGCTGCCGGCGCAGCGGACGCGCTGGGAACATGGATCGCTCGGCGCGGCGTGGCGACACTTGCCGCGCCTCGCCGCGGCCACCGTGCGAGGGCGCCGCGCCCTCGCTCCGCTGGTGCTGGACCTGACGGTGCCGCCGCTCGCGCTGCTGGTGCTGATGCTCGTCGCGCATGCGATCCTGTTCCTCGTCGCCGGCACGGAACCGGGCGGATGGTCGGCCGGGCTGCTTGCGGCGCTAACGGGGGCGGTGCTCGTCGTGTGGCACTGCTTCGGACGCGGCGTGCTGCCCGCGGCGGCGCTGCTGCGCGTGCCGATGTACCTGCTGTGGAAAGTCCCCGTTTACACGCGGTTCGTCGGCAGCCGGCAGCGCGCGTGGGTGCGGACGGAGCGGGGCTGAGCCATGGCGGGTGCGCGCCACGTCGGCCTCGTCGTCATCGGGCGCAACGAAGGCGCGCGGCTGTCGCGCTGCCTCCGCTCGGTCGCCGGCTGGGGCGAGCGCGTCGTCTACGTCGATTCGGGCTCCACCGACGACAGCGTGGCACGCGCCTGCGGGCACGGGATCGACACGGTCGCGCTGGACCCCGCCCGCCCCTTCACCGCCGCCCGCGCGCGCAACGCGGGGCTGGCGCGGCTGGCCGAGCGATGGCCCGATCTCGCCCTGGTGCAGTTCGTCGACGGCGACTGCGAGCTCGCCCCGGGCTGGCTCGCCGCCGGAATGGACGCGCTGGCCGCGGCGCCGCGGGTCGGCGCGGTGTTTGGGCGAAGGCGCGAGCGCTTTCCCGACGCCACCATCTACAACCGGCTGTGCGACCAAGAGTGGGACGGCCCCGCCGGTCCGCAGGACAGCTGTGCGGGCGACGTGTTGATGCGCGTCGCCGCCTTCCGCGATGGCGAAGGCTATCGCGACGATCTGATCGCCGGGGAGGAAGCGGACCTGTGCCACCGGATACGCGCCCATGGGTGGACGATCCTGCGCATCGACGCCGAGATGACGCGGCACGACGCCGCGATGACTCGCGCGGCGCAATGGTGGCAGCGCAATCGCCGCAGCGGCCACGCCCGCGCGCAGGCCTGGCAGCGGCGCGGCCGCGACGATCCGCGCCTGCTGAGGCCGGTGGTCAGCAACCTGTGGTGGGCGCTGCCGGTGGCGTGGCCGCTGTGGCCGTGGCTGTGGTGGCGCGTCTTCCGCCGCACCGACGCGCTGTTCGCCACGCACATCGTGCTGGGCAAGCTGCCGCATTGCGCCGGACAGATCGGCTTCTGGTGGTCGCGGGCGCGCGCCCGGACGACCAGGCTGATCGAGTATAAGTGACGGCCCGCCATGGTGAAATGGCACCACCGATTCAGCGATATTGGAAGCGGTACGACGCGGGCATAGACAAGGTCCTCGAGAAGAACGCCTTCACGACATCGACGAGAGCGTCGCTCCAGAAGCGACGCGGACAACCGGCGGCGCCGCGGCGACGCGCGCCGGCGAGAGGGGGATTGTCATGCCGATCACGCCGTCTTTGCCCGCAGACCTTGCCACGGCGAACCCGTCGTGAACGCCACGCCGACCTGTGTCCTGCTGGGCGAGGAAGCGCTCGCGATCCCCTGCGGCGAGGCGCTGCTGGCGCGGCGATGGTCGATCGCCACCATGGTGTCGCGCGATCCGGCGGTGCGGCGCTGGGCCGGCGAGCACGGCATCCCGGTCGTCGACCGCGCGAGCGCGCTGGTCGAGGACGCCGCCGCGCCGCAGCGGGTCGACTATCTCTTCAGCATCACGAACCTTACCGTGCTGCCGGCGGAAGTGCTCGCGCTGGCGCGACGAGACGCGATCAATTTCCACGACGGTCCGCTGCCGGGCTATGCCGGCCTCAACGCCCCGGCCTGGGCGTTGTGGCACGGCGAGACTCGGCATGGCGTGACCTGGCACCGCATGACGGCGCAGGTCGATCGCGGCGACATCCTAGCGACGCGCGCGATCGGGATCGAGCGCGAGGACACGGCACTGACGCTCAACGCCAAGTGCTTCGCCGCCGGGATCGAGAGCTTCGACGAGTTGGTCGAGCGCCTGGTCGCCGGCACGATCCGCGCCACCGCGCAGGCGGACGGACCTGGCCGGTATTTCGGCCGCGACGCCCGTCCGCCCGCCGGCGGACTGATCGACTGGACCGAGCCGGGCGCGACCGTAGTCCGGCGCGTGCGCGCGCTGGATTTCGGCCACCACGCCAACCCGCTGGGCACGGCCAAGGTATCCGTCGACGGCAGGTTGCGGATCGTCCGCGCGCTGACGGCGACCGACCGCCCGTCCGACGCCTCGCCGGGGACGATCGTCTCCGCGACGGCGGACCGGATCGTGGTCGCCACCGCCACGACCGACGTCGCCATCGGCGGCCTCGCCGCGCTCGACGGTACGCCGCTCGACCTCGCGGCGGCGATCGTCACCCGCGACGGCACGCGCGCCGACAGGTTCGACGCGATCGATCCGGCGAGGCGGCAGTGGATCGGCGAGGCGGACGCCATGGTGGCGCGACACGAGCCGTTCTGGCGACGCCGGCTGGCGGAGGCGCAGCCCGTTCACCTTCCGCAGATGCGCGCCTCCGCTCTCGCCGGCGGCGAGGTCGCGGCGCTCGACCGGCCGCGCGCCCCCGTCGCCGCGATCGACGTCGTTGCCGCCGCCTGCTGCGCGTTCGCACGACTGGTGCAGCGGCAGGAGGTGACGGTCGGCTTCACCAACCCGGTCATGGCCGCACAATTCGCCGGGCTGGAGGCGCATGTCGCGCCGCAGGTTCCGCTCTCGATGCGGATCGCCTTCGACCAGGGCTTCGCCGCCGCGCGCGCCGCGGTGGCCGCCGCGATCCGCGAGGCGCATCGCCGCATCGGCTTCGCAGCGGACCTTCCCGCCCGCATGCCCGAACGACCCGCGACCGTGATGCCCGTCGCGGTCGTGGTGGTGGACGCGCTGGATCACGCAGGCGCCCTGCCGGGTGCCGCGGTGACACTGGCGGTCCACGCCGACGGCGGCGCCTGTCGCTGGCTGTTCGATCCCGCGCGCATCGACGCGGTCGACGTGGCGGCGTTGCACGCGCAGGTGACGGTGCTGCTGGACACCGCGCTGACCGATCCGTCGCGACCCGTGTCGACGCTGCCGCTGCTGGACGACGCCGCGCGGCGGCGGATCGTGGAGGAGTGGAACGCGACGGAGGCACCGTGGCGCGACGACGCCTGCGTGCACGATCTGATCGCCGAGCAGGTGGCGCGCACGCCGAATGCCACGGCCGTGATCTGCGGCGAGCGGTCGCTCACCTATGCCGAGCTGGAAGCCCGCGCGAACCGGCTGGCGCGGCGGCTGGTGCGGCACGGCGTGGGGCCGGACGTGCTGGTGGGATTGTTCATGGAGCGCAGCGCCGACCTTCCGGTGGCGCTCCTCGCCGTCCACAAGGCCGGCGGCGCCTATGTCCCGCTGGATCCGGACTATCCGGCGGACCGGATCGCCTTCATGATCGCGGACGCGCGCATGCCCGTGTTGCTGACCACCGGGCATGTGCGCGACCGGCTGCCGGCCAGCGACGCGGTCGTGATCGCGGTCGACGCCGACTGGGCATCGATCGCCGAACATCCCGCGACGCCGCTGGCGGGTCGCGAGACGCCGGCGAACCTCGCCTACGCCATCTACACCTCGGGATCGACGGGAACGCCCAAGGGCGTGCTGGTGGAGCATCGCAACGTCGTCAATTTCTTCGCCGGCATGGACGCGCGCGTTCCCGCGCCCGGCGTATGGCTGGCCGTGACGAGCCTCAGCTTCGACATTTCCGTGCTGGAACTGTGCTGGACGCTGACCCGCGGGTTCACCGTCGTCGTCGCCACCGGGGACCTGACCGCCGCGGTCGGCCCCGCGCCGCGCGACGCGACCGAGTTCAGCCTGTTCTACTTCGCCAGCGACGCGGGCGAGGATCGGCAGGACCGCTACCGCCTGCTGCTGGAGGGCGCGCGCTTCGCCGACCGGGCGGGCTTCGCCGCGGTGTGGACGCCGGAGCGGCACTTCCACGCGTTCGGCGGCCTTTATCCCAACCCCTCGGTGACCGGCGCTGCGGTCGCCGCGGTGACGCAGCGCGTGGGAATCCGCGCCGGCAGCGTCGTCCTGCCGCTGCACCACCCCGCTCGCGTGGCGGAGGAATGGGCAGTGGTGGACAACATCTCGGGCGGGCGCGTCGGCCTCTCCTTCGCCTCGGGCTGGCAACCCGACGATTTCGCGCTGCGGCCGGAGAACTTCGCCGAGGCGAAGCAGGTGATGATGCGCGACATCGACGTCGTCCGCCGCCTGTGGCGCGGCGAGGCGATGTCCTTTCCCGGCGCGCTCGACGCTCCGGTGGAGGTGCGCACGCTGCCGCGCCCGGTGCAGGCGGAGCTGCCGTTCTGGCTGACCGCGGCGGGCAACATCGACACGTTCCGTGCCGCGGGTCGCGCGGGCGGTTACCTGCTCACCCACCTTCTCGGGCAGACGATGGAGGAGCTGCGCGACAAGCTGGCCGCGTATCGCGAGAGCTGGCGCGAGGCGGGGCATCGCGGAACGCCGCGCGCCACGCTGATGCTGCACAGCTTCGTCGGCGCGGACCGCGACGCGGTGAAGGCACTCGTGCGCGGGCCGCTGACCGACTATCTGCGCAGCTCTGCCAGCCTGATCCGCCAGCACGCCTGGTCGTTCCCCGCGTTCCGCCGCCGCACCGGCATGGGCGCGGACGGCGTCGACCTCGCCGGATTGTCCGACGGCGAGATGGCGGCGCTGCTCGACCACGCCTTCGAGCGCTATTTCGAGGAGAGCGGCCTGTTCGGCACGCCCGAGGATTGCTGCGCCGTCGTCGAGCGGGCGGAGCGCGCCGGCGTGGACGAGATCGCGTGCCTGATCGACTTCGGCGTGGCGCCCGACGTGGTGCTGGATCACCTGCCCTGGCTCGACCGAGTGCGCGCGGAAGCGGCGGAGCGGGCGACCCGCGCGCAGGGATCGTCGCTGGCCGCGCTGATGCGCCGCCACGGGGTGACGCATCTGCAATGCACGCCGTCGATGGCGCGCATGATGATCGACGGCGGGCTCGCCGCCTCCACCTTCGGCCAGCTGACCGCGCTGATGGTGGGCGGGGAGGCGCTGCCCCCCTCGCTCGCCGCCGAGCTGGCGGCCGTGACGGGCGGCACGCTGATGAACATGTACGGTCCGACGGAGACGACGATCTGGTCCGCGACGGACCGCATCGGCGTGGACGGCGTGGTCACGCTGGGCCGGCCGCTCGCGAACCAGCGGGTGTACGTGCTGGATGGGTGCGGCCAGCCGACGCCCGTGGGCATTCCCGGCGAGATCGTGATCGCCGGTCACGGCGTCACGCGCGGTTATCTCGACCGGCCGGCGCTGACCGCGGAGCGGTTCGTCGCCGATCCGTTCGTCGCCGGGGAGCGCGCGTACCGCACCGGGGACCTCGGCCGGTTCCGCTCCGACGGGCGGATCGACTTCCTCGGCCGGCTGGATCACCAGGTGAAGATCCGCGGGCACCGGATCGAACTCGGCGAGATCGAAGCGGCGCTCTCCGCGCTCGACGACGTGGCGCAGGCGATCGTCACGGCGCGGGACGGCGGGGCCGGCGACGCGCGGCTGTGCGCCTATGTCGTGCCGGCGACCGGCGCCATGCCGACGCCCGGCGAGGTGCGCGAGCGGCTGCGTGCCCGGCTGCCGGACGCCATGATCCCCTCGCACGTCGTCGTCCTTTCCGCCTTTCCGCAAACACCCAACGGCAAGGTCGACCGCGCTGCGCTCCCCGCGCCCGAAGCGGTCGTCGCGGTCGCGCCCGCGGCGTTCGTCGCGCCGGCGGAGGGGATGCAGGCGCAGATCGCGAGCCTGTGGTGCGACGTGCTCAAGTTGGCGGACGTGGGCGCGACGGACAATTTCTTCGACCTGGGCGGGCATTCGCTGCTGGCCGTGCAGCTGCACCGGCGGCTGCGCGCGGAGGTCGCGCCGGCGCTGACGATCACCGACATCTTCCGCTTCCCCACCGTGGCGGCGCTGGCGGCCCACCTCGACGACGGCGGCCGAGCCGAGGCCGCCGCGGCCGACGCGGTGCAGCGCCGTGCCGCCGGACGCCTGGCGGCGCTGGGGCAGCGTCGCGGCGCGCCGACGCGCGCGATCGAACGGAGCTGAGCCGATGTTCCTCAGCCCCGACCCATTCGACGGCGGCGCCGCCGCCGAGACGGATATCGCCATCGTCGGCATGGCCGGGCGCTTCCCCGGCGCGCCCGACCTGCGCACCTACTGGCGCAACCTGCGCGAGGGCGTCGAGTCGGTGGTCGCCTTCACGCCCGAGGAACTGCTGGCCGCGGGCGTGTCCAAATCCGTCCTCGCCGATCCCGACTACGTGCGCGCGGGCGCGCCGCTCGCCGACATGGAGATGTTCGATCCCGCGCTGTTCGGCCTGAGCCCGCGCGAAGCGGCCATCATGGACCCGCAGCACCGCCATTTCCTCGAATGCGCGTGGGAGGCGATCGAGGACGCGGGCTACGACGTCGGCCGCTTCGCCGGGCCGATCGGCGTGTTCGGCGGGTCGGGACACAATGCCTATTTCGCGTCCAACCTCCTCACCAACACGGACCTCGTCCGCTCGGCAGGCCTCTTCCTCCTGCGCCATACCGGCAACGACAAGGACTTTCTGACGACCCGGGTGTCCTACCTGCTCGACCTCAAGGGACCCAGCGTCGCGGTGCAGACCGCCTGCTCCACCTCGCTGGTGGCGGTGCACATGGCGGCGCAGAGCCTGTTGTCGCAGGAGTGCGATCTGGCGCTCGCCGGTGGCGTCACGATCGAGCTGCCGCATCGCCGCGGCTACCTGCGCGAGGAAGGCGGGATCCTGTCGCCCGACGGCCACTGCCGGCCGTTCGACCGCGCCTCGCAGGGCACGGTCTTCGGCAGCGGCGTGGGCATCGTCGTCTTGCAGCGGCTGCGCGACGCGATCGAGTGCGGCAGCCACATCTACGCCGTCGTGAAGGGCACCGCGGTCAACAACGACGGATCGGGCAAGGTCGGCTATCTCGCGCCCAGCGTCGACGGACAGGCGCACGTCATCCTCGAGGCGCTGACCATGGCAGGCGCCACGCCCGACACGATCGGCTACGTCGAGGCGCACGGCACCGGCACCCCGGTGGGCGACCCGATCGAGGTGTCCGCGCTGACCCAGGCGTTCCGCCGCGGGACCGATGCGGAGGGGTTCTGTGCGATCGGGTCGGTGAAGGGCAACATCGGCCACACCGACACCGCGGCCGGCGTCGCCGGGCTCATCAAGGTGGCGCTGTCGCTGCACCACGGCGAACTGCCGCCGACGCTGCATTATCAGGCCCCCAACGAGGCGTGCGGATTCGATCACAGCCCGTTCTTCGTCGCGGACCGGTTGCGTCCCTGGCCGGCCACGGCGGGCGGGGGCCCGCGCCGCGCCGGCGTCAGCTCGCTGGGCGTGGGCGGGACCAACGCCCATGTCGTCCTCCAGGAGGCGCCGCCGCGCCGCCGCACGGTCCCCGCCGCCGGGCCGCACCTGCTGGTGCTGTCGGCAGCGAGCGAGACCGCGCTGGCGGCCAACGCGCAGGCGCTGGCGGCGCATCTCGCCGCCGAACCCGCGCTGCCGCTCGGCGACGTCGCCTACACGCTGCAGGTCGGGCGCCGCCCGCTCCCCTTCCGCCGCACGCTGGTGGCGGCGGACGCCGAGGAAGCCATCGCCGCGCTGTCGGGTACGGCACCCGAGCGCGCGTTCGCCGGTCGCGCTTCCGCCGCCCGCACGGTCGCCTTCCTGTTCGCGGGCGGGGGCGCCCAGCATCCCGGCATGGGCCGCGACCTGTACGAGGCCGAGCCGGCCTACCGCGAGGCGCTGGACCGCTGCCTGGCGATCCTGCGCGACCGCTGCGACCTCGACATAAGCGCTGCGATCCATCCGCGCGCGGGCGACGAGGAAGCCGCCGCGGCCGCGCTGGAGCGTCCGTCCATCGGTCTGCCCGCGCTGTTCGCCGCGCAATATGCGCAGGCCAGCCTGTGGCGCGCCTGGGGCGTGGTGCCCAGCGGCATGATCGGCCACAGCATGGGCGAATATGTCGCGGCGCACCTCGCCGGCGTCTTCGACCTCGCCGACGCGCTCCGCCTGGTCCACCTGCGCGGACAGCTGTTCGAGAGCATGCCGCCCGGCGCGATGCTGAGCGTGCCCATGTCCGCCGACGAACTGTCGCCGCTGATCCACGCCGACCTGTCGGTGGCCGCGATCAACGGCGTGCGGTCCACCGTCGTGTCCGGCCCGCACGACGCGATCGCGGCGCTGCGGCGCGAGCTGGAGGCGATGGAAACCCCCACCGCCCTGCTGCGCATCGCGGTGGCGGCGCATTCGGCCATGCTCGACCCCATACTTGCCCCGTTCGGCGCGTTCCTGTCGACCATCGCGTTCCGCGCGCCCACCATCCCCTTCGTCTCCAGCCTGACCGGCACCTGGATCACGCCCGCGCAGGCGCAGGACCCCGCCTATTGGGTGCGCCACCTGCGCGAGCCGGTGGCGTTCCACGCCGGGCTCGCGCAATTGCTGAAGGACGGCGAGCGCGACCTGCTGGAGGTCGGCCCCGGGCGCGTGCTGACCGGGCTGGCGCGGCAACATCCCGATCGCGGCGCCGCGCAGTCGGTGTTCACCTCCTCCCGCCATCCCGACGACGGCGGCTCGGACAAGGCGCACATGTTGGACGCCCTGGGCCGGCTGTGGGCGGTGGGCGCGCCGGTGTCGTTTGGCTTCCTGCAGGACGACCGCGGCGGCGCGCGCGTGCCGCTCCCCACCTATCGCTTCGACCACCAGCGTTACTGGATCGAGCCGGGCAGCGGCGCGCAGGACGCGATCGAGGCGCGTGCCGATCCGCTCGCGCGGCGGCCCGCCATCACCGATTGGCTGCATCGCCCGACCTGGCGGCAGACGCCCGACCAACCCGCGGAGGCGTGCGACAAGCGACTGCTGCTGTTCGCGGACGATGCCGGCGTGGCGGACGCGATGGCGGAGGCGAGGCGCGCGGACGGCGGCGACGCCATCCGCGTGCGCCGCGGGCGCGCCTATCGCCGGATCGGACCCGACGAGTTCGCGATCGATCCGACGGCACCCGACCAATATGCGCGGCTGCTCGCCGCACTGGCGGCGGAAGGACGCGTGCCGCAGCATGTCTGCCATGCCTGGTCGGTCGATCCCGCCGCCCGTCGCGGCGATCCGCTGCGCGAGGCGGACCGCGCGCAGCGCGACGGCTTCGCCAGCCTGCTGTTCCTGGCTCAGGCGATCGGGCGGGAGGACCTGTCGGACCCGATCGACCTCGTCGTGCTGTCCACCGACCTCCAGCGCGTCTGCGGCGAGGCACAGGTGGTGGCGGCGAAGGCGACGCTGCTCGGCCCGTGCCGCGTCATTCCGCGCGAATATCCCACGGTCCGCGCCCGCAGCGTCGACGTCGTGCTGCCGCCCGCCGGCTCGCCGCAGCGCTCCCGGCTGGTGCGGGCGGTACTGGCGGAGTTCGACGCCGCCGACCGCGACGAGGCCGTCGCGCTGCGCAACGGCGCGCGCTGGGTCCAGCGGATCGAGCGGCTCGATGCTCCGCTCGCGAGGGGCAGCACCGCGCTGCGGCAGAACGGCTGCTACCTCGTCACCGGCGGACTGGGCGGGCTGGCGCTCGACCTGGCGCGGCACCTGGCGGAGACCGGGCAGGCGCGGATCGCGCTGGTGACGCGGCGCAAGCTGCCGCCGCGTGCGCAGTGGCTGGCGATCCTGGCGGGCGATGCGGACGCGCGCACCTGCGACCGGATCCGCCGCATCCTGGCGATCGAGAAGGCCGGCGGCACGGTCCTGATCCTGGAGGCCGACGTGACCGATCCGGTGGCGATGCGGCGCGCCGTGAAGGCGACCCGGCGTCGGTTCGGCCCGATCCACGGCGTGTTCCACACCGCCGGCGTGCTGGCCGACGGCGTCATCCAGACCAAGGACGCCGCCGCCGCCGCCGCCACGCTGGCGCCCAAGGTGCGCGGGACGCTGGTGCTGCACGGAGCGCTCGCCGGCGAGCGGCCCGACTTCACGATGCTGTTCGCCTCCGTCAGCGCGATGCTGGGCGCCGCGGGGCAGGTGGACTATGCCGCGGCCAACGCGTTCCTCGACGCGTGGGCGCAGGGCTGCGACGACGGTGCGATGGGCCATGTCGTGGCGGTGGACTGGAGCCAGTGGCGCGAGATCGGCATGGCCGCCGCGCTGGCGAAGGCCGCTGCCGGCCTGCCGGACGACGCCGGGCGCCGAGTGGCGCACCCGCTGCTCGATCGTTGCCTGCACGAGGAGCCCGGCGCGCGCACCTACGCGACCGCCTTCGCCCCGGCGCGCCATTGGCTGCTGGACGAGCATCGCACGGCGGGTGGCGGCGCGCTGATCCCCGGTACGGGCTTCCTCGAGATCGCGCGTGCCGCCGCGGCGGACGCCGGGATGTCGGGACCGGTGGAATTGTCCGACGTGCTGTTCCTCGCCCCGTTCGAGGTCGACGACGGCGAGGAGCGGGTGCTGACCGCCGAACTGCGACGCGAGGAGGGCGGCGATGCGTGGTGTTTCGCGCTGGCCAGCGCGGGCGCCGATGCGGGTGCGACGACGGTGCACGTGCGCGGCACGATCCGGCCGGTACCCGGCGATGACGAATGCGCCGCGCCGCTGTCGATCCCGGCGATTCGTGCACGCTGCGGCCGTCGATCGGGCACGCCCGACGCCGGTCCGCACATGCAATTCGGTCCGCGCTGGGCGAGCGTCGGCGGGATCGACCACGGCGAGGGAGAGGCGCTGATCGAGCTCGACCCGCCCGCCGCCGTGGCGAAGGATCCCGCGGCGCTCGCGATCCACCCCGCCTTGTTCGACATGGCCACCGCTGGCGCGCAGGCGCTGATGCCGGGCTTCAGCCCCGCCGACGACTTCTTCGTTCCCGCCTCCTACGGCCGGGTCGTCCTGTTCGGCGCGATCGCCGGGCCGATGTTCAGCCACGTCCGCCTGCGCGGCGACGCCGGCGACCGCGACGTGGCGGTCTACGACGTCATCGTCACCGATCGCGACGGCCGCGTGCTTGCGCAGGTCCACGACTTCACCATGGTCCGGCTGCGCGACCGGGCGCTGCTGACCCGGTCGGGCCGGCCCAGGGCCAGGGCAGGGGGAGCGGTGGCGCGCGGCTACGCCGCCGGCATCGCTCCGGCCGAGGGAATGGCGGTGGTGGACCTCCTGCTCGACGCCGGCCTCGGCCCGCAGGTGATCGTATCGCCACAGGATTTCGCGGTGGTGCTGGCCGAGGCGCGCGCGCCGGTCGTACGGGCAGGCGCCCGGCGTGCGGCGATCACGGACGGCGACACGGACGCGGGCGCCATGACGGCCGCGGAACGCACCGTCGCACAGCTGTTCGAGGAATTGCTGGGCATCGACGGTGTCGGTCGGAACGACGATTTCTTCGACCTGGGTGGACACTCGCTTGTCGCGGTGCAGTTCGTGAACAAGCTGCGCAAGCGGACCGGCACCTCGCTTCCCGCCACGGCGCTGGTCGCCGATCCTACGGTGGCGGCGATCGCGGCGCTGCTCGATCCGCAGGACGACGACGGCGCCGGCGCGGACCTTCCCGCGCCCGTGCCCGGCGCTTCCTGCGCCCAGGCGGGCGGGGCGGCGGTCCTCATCACGCCCGGAAAGGCGCGGACCCCGCTGTTCCTCGTCCACGACGGCCTCGGCGAGATCCTGCTGTACCGCACGCTCGCGACGCGCTTCGCCGCCAGTCGCCCGGTCTACGGCCTGGCGCCGGCGCGGCGCGCCGACGGCGGCCTGATCGACGTCGCCATCCCCGCCATGGCCGCCGCGCACCTGGCGAAGATGCGGCGGGTGCAGCCGAACGGGCCGTATCTGGTGGCGGGGCTGTGCGCGGGCGGGGTGATCGCGGTGGAGATCGCGCGCCAGCTGGAGGAGGCCGGCGACCACGCCGCCTTCGTCGGCATCATCGACGCCGCGGACGTGGCCGCGCGCGAGCGCCCCTTCTTCGTCGCGCGCGCGCGGTGGCGGCGCTTCGTCGCGGCGGCGTCGGGCGGCGACGGGGCCGCGATCCGCCGGCTGGCGGGCAAGGTAGGCGGCCTGATCGCTTATGAGCGTCGCCGCCGCGCGGAGGAGCGGACGGCACGTCGCGGCGTGGCGGCGCTGCTGAGCACGCCGGCGCGGGCCGAGCCGGCGACGCAGGCGGACGCGGCCGCCATGCCCTTCCTGGACGTGTACAAGGTCGCGCATCGCACGCATCGACCGCGGGGCATGCTGCGACACGGTGTCGCGATCCTCTATCGGGCGAGCGCGGGCAGCGGCGCCGCCGACGACATGCCCTTCTTCGAGCAGTTCGAGGACGAGGCGCTCGGCTGGAACCGGCGGGTCGAGCGCGGCGTGGCGGTGGTCGTCGTCGGCGGCGGCCATGTGACGGCCTTGCAGGAGCCGCACGTCGACGCCCTCGCACGCGCGATGCGCGAGGCCATCGATCGTGTCGACCACGGTCCCGAAATTGCGACCCCGCCGCCGACGTCGTGCGGGCATGCGGTCGCGGCGCCATGCGTGGAGGTGGCGGCGTGACCGGACACCCCTCGCCGATGCTGGTCGTCATCGTCAACTATCGCACCGGGAAACTGGTGATCGACTGTCTGCAGAGCCTGTCGGACGAGGTCGCCGCCGGGGAGGATCTGCACGTAACCGTCGTCGACAACGCGTCGCCCGATGGATCCGGCGAGGAGATCGCGCGCGCGATCGTGGCGCGCGGCTGGTCGGGTTGGGCGAGCGTGCGGCGCGCGCCCGTGAACGGCGGGTTCGCCTATGGCAACAACCTGGCGCTGCGCGAGTGGCTGGACGCCACCGCCGGCCGGCCGGGACAACTCGCCTGGCTGCTCAATCCCGACACGGTCGTCCACCCCGGCGCCTGCGTCGCGATCCGCGCCTTCTTCGCGCAGCATCCCGACGCCGGGGTGATCGGCACCGCGATCGACGACGATCGCGGCGCGCGGTGGCCCTACGCCTTCCGCTTTCCCTCCATCTGGGCGGAGATCGAGAGCGCGATCCGCCTGGGCTGGCTCAGCCGCCGGCTGACGCACCGCGCCGTGCTGCACCGGATGGACGAGCAGCCCCGCCGCGTCGACTGGGTGTCGGGCGCGAGCGCCATCGTCCGCCGGGAGGTGTTCGACGGCGCCGGGCTGCTGGACGAAGGCTATTTCCTCTACTTCGAGGAAACGGATTTCTTCCGCGCGGTCGCCCGGCTCGGCTGGCCGTGCTGGTACGTGCCGCAGGCCCGGGTCGTCCATATCGCGGGACAGAGCACCGGGGTGACGGCGAGCGACGCCGCCGGGCGGCGGGTGCCGGCGTATTGGTTCGCTTCCCGCCGACGCTACTACGTCAAGAACCACGGCCGCATCTTCGCGATCGTGGCGGATGCCATCGCGATCCTCGGCCTGTGTCAGTGGCGGCTGCGCTGCGCGGTGCGCGGCAAGGCGCATGGCGGGGCGCCGCACTTCCTGCGCGACCTCATCCGACAGTCCGCGCTGTTCCATCGCGATATCACCGCGAACGACCGGCTGCACGCGGCCCCGCCCGGCCCGGCCCGGGTGCGCCCCGCCTGACCGCCCCCGCCACCGGCCCCATCCGACATGACGATCGCCCGCTGCGACACCGACGCGCCGGTCGCGCTGTGGATCGTCGACCTGGCGGACATTGCCCCCGCCGGGGCTGTCGCCACCCTGTCATCCGCCGAGCTGGCGAGAGCGGCCCGCTTCCGTGCGGAAGCCGACCGGCGGCGCTACATGGCGGCGCACGCGGCGCTGCGACGGTTGATCGCCGACGCAGTCGCCGCCTCGCCCTCGCGCCTGGACTTCATCGCCGATGCGCGGGGAAAGCCGCGCGTGAGCGGGTATCGCGAGATCCACTTCAGCCTGAGTTACGCCGTCGACCGCGCCGTCGTCGGTCTGTCCACGGCCGGCGCCATCGGCGTCGACATGGAAGCGTGCCGCCCCATCGCGGACGCCGACGAGCTCGCCCGGCTGCACTTCAGCGCGTCCGAGACGGCTGCGCTCGACCGCGTTTCGCCGGCGGACCGGAGCCGCGCGTTTCTTCGTGGCTGGACGCGGAAGGAAGCGTGCCTGAAGGCGATCGGCACCGGATTGTCGCTTCCCGCGGCCAGCTTCACCTGCGCGATCGATCACGACCGCCGCCGCGTGACGATCCAAGACGTGGGCGTGCCGCGGACCGTGGAGGTGGCGAGCGTCGCGTTGCCGGCGGCGGACACGCTGCTGGCATGGGCGCTGGTCCGCGAGTGAAGAACATCCGGTGCAGCAATGCTCGAATTGCGCGGCGGATACGCCGATCGAAGACGGCACCCATGTAAATAACAAGTGTTGCTACCTCACGCGATCGATTCGCGAGTATTTACAATCGACACATCCCATTTAGGGTCGGATACGCCCCGACCGGTCTCGTCCGCCCTCCGTGCATATTGTATAGAAACGACAATCCTGGCATTTGCACTTCACGAGCCTTCGACACGGCCGCTGCATCATCCTAACAAACGTGTAAATTTCGGCGCGAAAATAACACAGGTTGGAAAGGTTCCCTGTTTAACCTTGCGGTGTTGCTGGACAATTTTTTGATCCACGGGTAATTCTCTTACATATCGATGGTCAGTCCGAATGGGCATTCGCGATCCGGCCGTCGTCGTAGAGGGTCGCACATCCGCTGCCGCCTCGGACGCCGAGAAGGCGCCGGCAGGCAATCATACGCCGCATGGGGAAAGATGCGGCGTCACGCGAACGGGGGTACATGATGTCCTACGCTACGACGGTTGCCATCTCTCACCTGACATCGAGAGAATCCGAGGTTCTCCGCCTGGTCGCCAACGGGCGATCGGCCAAGGAGGTCGCCCTCGAACTCAGCATCGCACCCTGTACCGTCGAGCGGCACATCGAGAACGTGCGCCTGAAGACACGCACGCGCAATCGCGCGCACATGATCGCGGTCGTCCTGCAGGACGGGTGGCTCGCCTCCGCGCCGGTGGCGGTGGGCTGATCGTCGGCGGATCGCGTCGGTCGCGGCTGCGCGCGGAGCGTCAGGTGTCGGCCCAGCGCCGCAGCAGGTTGTGGTACACGCCGGTCAGCTGGATCACCGCGGCATCGCCCTGCCCGCGGTCGGCGGCCACCGCCTGGACCCCGCGATCGAGGTCGAACAGCAGGCGGCGGGCGCCGTCGTCTCGCACCATCGACTGGATCCAGAAGAAGCTCGCCACCCGCGCGCCGCGCGTCACCGGTTCGACGCGGTGCAGGCTGGAGGCGGGATAGAGCACCAGGTGGCCGGCCGGCAGCTTCACCCGATGCTCGCCGAACTGATCCTCGATCACCAGCTCGCCGCCATCGTAATCTTCGGGCGCGGCGAGGAAGAGCGTCGCCGACAGGTCGCTGCGGATGCGGAAGTCGGTACCGCGCCGGATCCGCACGGCATTGTCGACGTGCATCCCGAACGCCTGCCCGCCCGCGTAGCGGTTGAACAGCGGCGGAAAGACCTTCAGCGGCAGGGCCGCCGCGACGAACAGGGGCGTGCGGCCCAGCGCGTCGAGCACCAGCGCCCCCGCTGCCCGCGCCGCCTCGCCGTCCTCGGGCAATTGCTCGTTGCGCTTGGCGAGCGCGGATTGCGCGCCGGAGGTGACGTTGCCGTCGACCCACGCCGCCGGATCGATGACGCCCCGCACGCGCGCCACCGCCGCGGCGTCCAGCACGTCGGGAATGGCGATCAGCATGGCATGGCCTTCATCCGTCTCCTCCCCGCCGGGACGGGCGGGGAGAAGTAGCGCGGTCAGAAGTTGTAGAACAGGCTCAACACCGCCTGGCGGCGATCGCCCGGCGTCGCCCAGCCGGTCGCGTTGCGGATGCCCGTGAAATACCTCTCGTCGGTGAAGTTCTGCACATTCACCTGCGCGGTCAGGCCGTTCGGGAAACTGTATGCCAGATAGGCACGGTGGATCAGGAACTCGCCGGCACGCTCCTGCCCTGCCGTCAGCGTGGCGGCGTTGAGGGCGAAGTCGTTCTGGTAGGTAAGGCCGTAGCCCACCTCGAGCCCGAACGGCAGCTTGTACGTGGTGAACAGGCTGCCCGAATGCTCCGGCGTCTGCAGCAGTGCGGTGCCGCGCTGGGGATCGGGAACGGCGACCGAATTGCCGCAGGGATTGTTGGTCGCCGTTCCGTTGCCCGGCGCGGCGAGGCAGCGATCGGACACCGACTGGAGCACCGTGCCGTCGAGGTAGGTGTAATTGGCAAAGATCGTCCAGGCCGGTGTGACGTTGCCGGACAGGCCCAACGCGATGCCGTCCACTCGGCTGCGCCCGTCCAGCACCTGCGTCGCGGTCGGCAGCGCAGGATCGTTCGAATTGACGCGGAAATTGGTGCGCTCGTTGCGGAACACCGCGGCGGTCACTTCCAGCCGGCGGCCGAACAGCCCCGCCTTGATCCCCGCCTCGTAATTGCGCGCGGTTTCCGGGGCCACCTGGCACGGATCGAAGCTGACGTTCTGCCCGCCGACCACTGCGCTGCTCGCCGCGCCGCAGCCCAGCCGCACCGTGGCCGAGGAGGGCGTCTTCGCATTGCCGTAGCCGGCGTAGATGCTGACGTCCTGCACCGGATGGAACACCGCGCCGACGCGATAGGAGAACAGTTTCTCGCGGCTGACCTGCGGCGCCTGCGCCGCGGCGGTCAGCTGCGTGCTGCCCGGCGGCACGATCTGCAACGGCAGCGCGCGGAAACGCGCCTCCTGAAATTCCCAGCGGACGCCGCCGTTCAGCTCGAAGAAGCGGCCGAGTTCCAGCGTGTCGAAGGCATAGACGGCGATGTTGCGCGTCTCCGACGTGGATTGCGCAGTCACGGTGCGGTTCACCGGCCCGGTCCACATGGTGTTCGGATTGGCGATCTCGATCGGCGGTGCGATCAGCGCCTGGCCGGCGGCGTTGCGCAGCAGCGAGGCGGTGGTGATGGCGTAATCCTCCACCTGCACCTGCACGCCGACGTTGGCGACGTTGCGTGTCCCCCCGCGCTCGCCCGTCTCCAGCCGGAGGTCGGTCTGATTGGCCAGCAGCTGGTTCTCCTGCTCGCGCACCAGCCCGCGCGGGCCGTTGGGCTGGAAGAAGCCGCGCGCGACCGGGATCGTCACCGAATTGGTGCCGGGGCGATAGACGCCGCCAAGGTCGACGACGTTGCTGAACACCGCCTCACAGGCGCCCCCCGTTGGGGTGCGCCCGGTTGCAGCCAGGCAGTAGGTGCCCTGCGGCGCGCTGGTGACGGTATTCTGCCCGACGCGCTGCCACCGCGTGAGATTGCGGACCGACAGCTGCTCGTTCACCTCGTGCCGGAAGGTGGCGGTCAGGCGGTCGACCGTGGTATCCTGGCGGTCGAGGTTGCGGATGCCAAAATAGTCGCTGCGGTCGACGCCCGGCAGCTCGCCGTCGTAGAGCGCGTTGACGTAGAAGGGCACGCCATAGGCGGGCGTGTTGCGGTCCTCCTGATGGACATAGGCGATGGTCAGGCTGGTCGGCCCCGCCATGCCGATCGTCACCGCGGGCGCGATGCCCCAACGCTCGAACTTCTCCACGTCGCGGCCGGGCACGTCGTTGTGGTGATAGGCGCCGTTCAGGCGCACCGCGACCAGGTCGGACACGCGCACGTTCGAATCGATCGCGCCGCGATAGTATCGATCGGTGCCGACCGCGCCCTGCGCGATCGTCAGCGTCTCCGGCGTGGGCACCTTGCTGACCAGGTTGATCGTGCCGCCGACGCTGCCCGATCCGTTGAAGACCGAGTTGGCGCCGTTGTAGACTTCGATCTGCTGAAGATTGAACGGATCGGTGCGGCTGTATTGCGCGGAGTCGCGGATGCCGTCGACGGTGATGTCGTTGTTCGCCGAATAGCCGCGCAGGTTGATCGAATCGCCGTAGCCGCCGCCGCCCTCGCCCGCGCCGAAGGTGATGCCGGGGATCGTCTGCAATGCGTCGCGCAGCGTCTGCAGGTTCTGCTTGCGCAGCGTCTGGTCGCTGATGACGGTGACGGTCTGCGGCGTGTCGAGCAGCGGCGCGGTGGCCTTGGGGCTCTCCAGCTCGGCGGTCGGCTGCTCGCGCTTGCCGTTGACGATCACGTCGTCGCGCTCCGCCACGCGATCCTGCGGCGCGCCGGCGCGAGCCGCCGTGGCCGCGTCGGCGGCCGCCGCCGCATGGGCGGGCACGGAGGCGATGAACCCGACGCAGGATAGCGCCAGGAAGCTGGACGTGGTGGACGACATGACAGCGAATCCCCTTTTCCCTTGGGGCTCCGCTATTGCGACCCACTCGCAGTGTCAATGCTATTGCGAGCGACTTGCATCATTGTCGCGCGACTGTGCCAGCAACCATGTGCGCAGCGCGCTCGCGAGATTGGGCGGATCGTCGGCGACGATGCGCAGCGCGTCGACGGCCGCGACCAGCGCGGACAGGGGAAGGCTGCGCGCGCGCGCCGCTTCCTCCAGCCTGGTCCAGAACAGCGGTTCCAGGCTGATCGACGTCGGGTGCCCGGCGATGGTGATGGAACGCTTCACCGGACCGACGAAGCCGCCCGGCGGCGGGTCTAGCCCGGTCACTCGGCGTCGAACAGCGCCGCCAGCTGCTCGATCATCGTGCCGCCCAGCTGCTCGGCATCCATGATCGTCACCGCGCGCGCATAGTAGCGGGTCACGTCGTGGCCGATGCCGATCGCCACCAGTTCGACGGTGGAGCGCTTCTCGATCCAGTCGATCACCTGCCGCAGGTGACGCTCGAGATACGAGCCCGAGTTCACGCTGAGTGTCGAATCGTCCACCGGCGCGCCGTCGGAGATGACCATCAGGATGCGCCGCTCCTCCGGCCGCGCCATCATCCGCGCGTGCGCCCACAACAGCGCCTCGCCGTCGATATTCTCCTTCAGCAGGCCCTCGCGCATCATCAGGCCCAGGTTCGCGCGCGCGCGCCGCCACGGTTCGTCGGCCTTCTTGTAGACGATGTGGCGCACGTCGTTGAGGCGTCCGGGCTGCGGCGGGCGGCCCGCCGCGAGCCACGCCTCGCGGCTCTGCCCGCCCTTCCACGCGCGCGTGGTGAAGCCCAGGATCTCCGTCTTCACGCCGCACCGCTCCAGCGTGCGCGCCAGGATGTCAGCGCTGATCGCCGCGATCGAGATCGGGCGACCGCGCATGGAGCCGGAATTGTCGATCAGCAGCGTGACGATCGTGTCGCGGAACTCGGTGTCGCGCTCCACCTTGTAGCTCAGCGACTGGCCCGGCGAGACGACGACGCGCGCCAGCCGGGCGGCGTCCAGCAGCCCTTCCTCCTGATCGAAGTCCCACGACCGGTTCTGCTGCGCCATCAATCGCCGCTGGAGCCGGTTGGCGAGCTTCGACACCGCGGATTGCAGGTGGACCAGCTGCTGGTCGAGATAGCCGCGCAGCCGCACCAGCTCGTCGGCATCGCACAGGTCGGTCGCGGCGACGATCTCGTCGAACTGCGTCGACCAGACGCGATAGTCGAACTGCGCGTTCAGGTCCGTGGGCGGGCGATTGGGACGCACCGGCTGCATCCCCTCCTCGCCGTCGTCGCCCGGTTCGCCGTCGACATCGTCGAAGTCGTCGCTCTCGACCTCCTGTCCCTCGCCGTCCTGCTCCTCGGCGTCGCGCTCCTGCCCACGCGCCTCGACTTGCGCCTCGCCCTCCCCGCCCTCGCTCTCGCCTTCCTCGTTCTCGCCCTCGTCGCCGCCTTCCTCGCCCTGCTCCTCGCCCTCGCTGTCCTCGCCATCGTCGGGCAGCTGCTCGCCCTCGACCAGCTGGAGGTCCTCCAGCAGCTTGCGCGTCAGCGACTGGAACGCGCGCTGGTCGTCGATCGCCAATTCCAGCGCGGCGAGGTCGGTACGACCGGCGATCCACTCGCGCACCATCGCCAGCCCGCCCTCCGCCGCCGTCGGAGGCGCGACGCCGGTCAGCGCCTCGCGCACCAGCAGCGACAGGGCGGTGGACAGCGGCACCTCGTCGCGCGTGCGGGCGCGCGTGATCGGGTCGGAGCGCAGCCGCACGTCGAGCGCGCTGGCGAGGTTCTCGCCGATCCCGGCGTAGCCGCGGCTGCCCAGCGCCTCCACCCGCGCGAATTCCACCGCGTCGAAGACGGCGCGCGCCGTCGCGTCCGCCGGCGCGGCGCGCGCGTGCAGCGCGGCGTCGTGGAGGCGCAGCCGCAGCGCGAACTGGTCGGCGAACCCGCGCGCCTCCGCCACCTGTTCCGCCGGCAGTGCGCGCGCGGGCATCGGCACCTTCAGGTGCTTGCCCGACTGCGTCGGCGCGTCCGCGGTGAAGGCGAGCTCCACCTCCGGCTCGTCAGCGAGTGCACGGGCGGCGCCGCCGAGAACGGCCTTGAAGCGGTCGAGGGGGGTGTCAGTCGCCATCAGTCATGTCGCTCTCGAGCGCGATCTCCGCCGCGGTGCCCAATGCCGGCACCTCGATGCGAGCGATGTCGAAGACGATCGCACGATCAAGGTCGCCATACTCGTGCCGCAATCTGTTGCCCAATCCGCGCATCTTGCTGAACGGCACGATATCACTCAAGTGATCGGCATCGGCCGGATCGATCTGGATCGTAGCCTCCGTGATCCTCTGCAACAATCGCTCAACGGCAAACAGCGTGCGCTCGCTGGCGAGGAAACCGTCCAGGGTCATCCCGTCCAGAAAGATACCGATGCGACGCGTATCCTCCACGATGTCAAGCAGACGCTCTCGCGTGCGCTCAGAAAACATCGACGCGATCCCGCTCAATCGCAGCGAGCAGTCGCGGCCGGCGGCCAGGATCCGACACTAGGTCGACGGGTACGCCGAGCAGCTTGCCAACCCGTTCATCGAGGTCGAAATAGTCCCATCCCAGCCGCATGTCGGCACGAAGGGTGATCGCCAGATCCAGATCGGACGCGGGCGTCGCCTCATCGCGAGCGGTCGAGCCGAAAATGGCCACGTGCTCGATCCCCATCGCGTAGAGCTGTTCGCGATGGGTCCGCAGCTTGGCCAGAGCTTCGGCCCGCGTCACCGCTCAAGCTTTCGCCACCACGCTCTCCGGCAGATCCTTGCCGAAGACGCGCTGGTAATATTCCGCCACCAGCGCGCGCTCCGCCTCGTCGCACTTGTTGAGGAACGACAGACGGAAGGCGAAGCCCACGTCCTTGAAGATCAGCGCGTTCTGCGCCCAGGTAATGACGGTACGCGGGCTCATGACCGTGGAGATGTCGCCGTTGACGAAGCCCTTGCGCGTCAGGTCGGCAACGCGGACCATGTTCTCTACCGTCTTCTTGCCCTCGGGCTTGTCGTATTCGCCCGACTTGGCGAGCACGATGTTCGCCTCCGTCGAGGCCGGCAGATAGTTCAGCGTGACCACCACGTTCCAGCGGTCCATCTGGCCCTGGTTGATCTGCTGCGTGCCGTGGTACAGCCCGCTGGTGTCGCCCAGGCCCACGGTGTTCGCCGTGGCGAACAGGCGGAAGTGCGGGTTGGGGCGGATCACGCGGTTCTGGTCGAGCAGCGTCAGCTTGCCCTCCGTCTCCAGCACACGCTGGATCACGAACATCACGTCGGGCCGCCCGGCGTCGTACTCGTCGAACACCAGGGCGGTCGGCGTCTGCAACGCCCAGGGGAGCAGCCCCTCGCGGAACTCCGTCACCTGCTGCCCGTCGCGCAGCACGATCGCGTCGCGCCCGACGAGGTCGATGCGGCTGATATGCGCGTCCAGGTTGATGCGGATGCACGGCCATTTCAGCCGCGCCGCCACCTGCTCGATATGCGTCGACTTGCCGGTGCCGTGATAGCCCTGCACCATCACGCGACGGTTGTGCGCGAAGCCCGCCAGCACCGCCAGCGTCGTATCGGGATCGAAGACGTAGGCGGGGTCGAGATCGGGCACGCGCTCGTCCGCCTCGCTGAAGGCCGGGCATTCCATGTCGACGTCGATCCCGAACAGGTCGCGCACGCTGACCATCCGGTCGGGCGCGTCGAGGATCGTCGTTTCCCGGCTGTCGGGCAGGGTGTTCGGAATGTCGGTCATGCGAAAGCCTTTCGCTCCCGCCTTAGGCATTAAGTCGGGCGCTGTTCAAGCGGCGCCAACGCGCGGCTCAGGCGATCTTCTCCGGCAACCGGAACAGATCGACGAAACGCTGCGCGGCGGCGAGGTCGCCGGTCACCGTCGCGCCGCCCTCCCCGCCGAACGGCATCTTGCCGTAGACGGTCACGCGCAGCGCCATCGTGTCGCCCTCGAAGGTGGCGTCCACCGCCGCCGCCTCCCCGCGGCGGACGGACAGGCGGCCGTCGTCCACGTCGACGACGAAGCCGTCGCCGGGGAAGCGGCACCCGACCGTGAGCCGGACGCCGCGCGCACGCTCGCGGTCCATCAGCGCGTCGAACGACATCATCATCGACGCCGGCGACATGAACAGCAGCGGATCGTGCCGCGGCGAGCGCGCCGCCCAGCGGCCGAGATCGCGGATCAGCGGCGCCGCGTCTCGGCCCCAGTCGGTCAGGTCGTAGACCTGCACGTTGGCGGGAGAGGGCAGCCGCCGGCGAACGAGGATGCCCGCCGCCTCCAGGCTCTCCAGCCGCTGCGTCAGCACATTGGCGCTGATGCCGGGCAGGTTGGCGCGGATCTCGCCGAAGCGCCGCGGGCCGTAGACCAGTTCTCGCATGACGAGCAGCGACCAGCGCTCGCCGACGAACTCCAGCGCCAGCGCGGTGCCGCACGCGTCGTCGTACCAGCGGCGCTCTTTCGTTACCTTTTCTAACTTCATCGTTGCTTTTAATAACCGAAGAAGGCACCAACGGCAAGGCGGCGAGTCGCCGGGAGGGAGAGCGTGCCATGCCGAAGATGATCTTCGTGAATCTGCCGGTGGCGGACGTCGCCCGGTCCACCGCCTTCTACGAGGCGATCGGGTTCGAGAAGAACGAGATGTTCTCCAACGAGCGCGGGTCGGGCATGGTCTGGTCGGACACGATCAACGTGATGCTGCTGGAGCACGGCTTCTACGCCACCTTCACGCCGAAGCGGATCGTCGACCCGGCGACGGAGACGCAGGCGCTGTTCGCGCTGTCGTTGGACAGCCGCGCCGCAGTGGACGCCATCACCGAGGCGGCGATCGCCGCGGGCGGACGCGAGGCGCACGGGGCGGAGGACCACGGCTACATGTACAGCCGCGCCTTCGAGGATCCGGACGGCCACGGCTGGGGTCCGTTCTTCATGGACATGGCGGCGGCGGAGCAGGCGTTCGCCGCGCCCGCACAAGCCTGAGACGAGACAGAGAGAGGAGAGGAACGATGAAGCCGATCATCACCGCCTTCGACTGGGTGCCCGATTTCGCTCGCGGCCAGGTGCGCGACCTGCGCGTGCGCTGGGCGCTCGAGGAAGTGGGGCAGCCCTACGACGTGCTCTACCTGTCGCAGGGCGAGCAGAAGGGCGCGCCGCATCGCGGACGCCAGCCGTTCGGCCAGGTGCCGACCTACGAGGAGGGCGACCTCGTCCTCTTCGAATCGGGCGCGATCGTGCTGCACGTCGCCGATACGCACGACGGCCTGCTGCCCGAAACGCGGGACGGGCGCGCCCGCGCGATCGAGTGGGTGTTCGCCGCGCTGAACACGGTCGAGCCGCCGATCATGGATCACGCCATCGCCACCCTGTTCGAGCGCGCGGAACCGTGGTCCAAGCCGCGCCTGCCCGCGGTCGAGCAGCGCATTCACGGGCGGCTGGACGAATTGTCGAACCGGCTGGGCAGCAAATCCTGGCTGGAGGGCGACACCTTCACCGCGGGCGACCTGATGATGGTGTCGGTTCTGCGGATCGTCGCCGGCGACGGCTTTCTCGACCGCTACGACAATCTCGCCGCCTATGTCGCGCGCGGCGAGGCGCGACCTGCCTTCGCGCGGGCGCTGGCGGACCAGCTGGCGGGCTTCACCGGCGCACCGCCGCCAGGCTTCGACGAGTGGCTGAAGGCACAGGGCCTGGCCGGCGAGGGAGAGATCGCATGACCTATGTCGAGGGATTCGTCACCGCCGTGCCGACGCAGAACCGGGATCGCTACGTCGCCCACGCGCGCGAGGCCGCGGCGCTGGTGAAGGAGTTCGGCGCCGCGCGCTTCGTGGAGACATGGGGCGACGACGTGCCGCGCGGCACGGTCAACGACCTGTGGTCCGCGGTACAGGCGAAGGACGGCGAGACCGTGCTGTTCAGCTGGTTCGAATATCCCGACAAGGCGGCGCGCGACGCCGCCAACGCGCAAATGATGGCGGATCCGCGGATGGAGGCGATGGGCGCCGACATGCCGTTCGACGGCAGCCGCATGATCTACGCCGGCTTCGACTTCATCAACGAGGCGGGACCCGGTGGCGACTTCGGCTATCTCGACGGCGTCGTCGTGCCCGCCGCGACCGACGCGAAGGCGGCGTATCTCGCCTTCAGCCGCAGCTCGGCCGAGGCATTCGTCGAGCATGGCGCCACCCGCGTCGTCGATGCCTGGGGTGACGACGTGCCCGACGGCAAGGTCACCGACTACAAGCGCGCCACGCACCTGAAGGAGGGCGAGAGCGTCGCCTTCGGCTGGATCGAGTGGCCGTCCAAGGCGGTGCGCGACGCCGCTTGGGAGAAGCTGATGGCCGACGACCGGCTCGCCGGATCGCCCGACGAACGCGGCATGGACGGCAAGCGCATGATGTTCGGCGGCTTCACGCCGCTGCTGTTGCTGTGAACGGAGGGTGGAACAGATGACGGAGAAGCAGGGACACCCGGTCTGGTTCGAGCTCCACACGCCGGATGCGGCGGCTTCGGGCGACTTCTATGCCGCCCTCGCCGGCTGGCAGGTGGCGCCCTCGCCCATGGCGGAGCACGGCGGCTACCTGATCGCCAGCACGCCCGAGGGCGTCGACGTCGCCGGGCTGATGACGCCGCCGCCGCAGGCTCCGGCCGCCGTCGGCTGGTCCGTCTATCTCGGCGTGGAGGACGTGGACGACGCGGCGCGGCGTATCAGCGGGCTTGGCGGATCGATCGCGTTCGGCCCGGCCGACATCCCCCATGTCGGCCGCTTCGCGGTGGCGCACGATCCGCAGGGCGTCGCCTTCACGATCATGCGCGGCACCGGCGCGGAGCCGTCGCGAGCGTTCGAACAGACGGCGCAGGCGATGGGGCACGGCGTGTGGATCGAACTGGCCACGCCCGATCCCGACGCCGCCTTCGCCTTTTACGGCGCGCTGTTCGGATGGGAAAAGGCGGGGGCGATGCCGATGGGAGACATGGGCGAGTACGCCTTCATCGGCAAGGGACAGGATTTTCGTCCCGGCGCGATCATGTCCAGCGCACTGACGGGCGCGCCAGCGCGGTGGAACTGGTACGTCAACGTGCCCGACATCGACGCCGCCATCCTCACGGCACAGGCGAGGGGCGGCGCGCTGGTCCAGGGGCCGGACCCGATCCCGGGCGGCGACCATTCCGCCAACATCACCGACCCGCACGGCCATCAGGTCGGGCTGGTGGGCCCGCGCAAGGAGAAGTGAGATGGGCGCGCGATTCCGTACCTGCCTCTGGTTCGACCACGGCGAGGCCCGCAAGGCGGCCGAGTTCTACACGGCGACCTTTCCCGACAGCCATGTCGACGGTGCCTATGCCGCGCCGACCGACTTTCCCGCCGGCAGCGCGGGCGACGAGCTGGTGGTGGATTTCACCCTGCTCGGGCAGCGCTTCATGGGGCTGAACGGCGGTCCCGATACGAAGCCCAGCCAGGCGGTGTCGTTCATGGTGGAGACCGCGGACCAGGCCGAGACCGACCGCTACTGGGACGCGATCCTCGGCAACGGCGGCGCGGCGCAGGCGTGCGGCTGGTGCACCGATCGCTGGGGCTATTCGTGGCAGATCACGCCGCGTGTCCTGAACGATGCGATGGCGAGCGGCGATGCGGGCGTGCGCCGGCGCGCCTTCGCGGCGATGATGACGATGGTGAAGATCGACGTCGCCGCCATCGAGGAGGCGATCCGGTGAGCCACGAGCTGAAGCTGGAGCGCGTCATCGATGCGCCCGTCGCCGCGGTGTGGCGCGCGTGGAGCGAGCATGGCGAGGAATGGCTGTGCCCGCGGCCCTGGCGCGCCGAGATCGTGACCCAGGAGCTGCGCCCCGGCGGCCGGAGCGAGATGGTGTTCCGCGGCCCGGATGGCGAGGAGCAGCCGCTGTCGGGCATCTACCTGGAGGTCGTGCCCGAGCGTCTGGTGGTCGCCACCGACGCCGTCACCGCCGACTGGCATCCCGCCGGTCCCTTCATGGTGCGGATCGACCGGTTCGAGGACCTGGGCGACGGGCGCACCCGATATGAGGCAATCGCGCGCCACTGGACCGAGGCGGCGCGCGCCGGGCACGAGGCCATGGGGTTCGAGGCGGGCTGGGGCGCCTCCGCGGACCAGCTGGCGGAGGTGGCGAGGCGGCTGGCGGCGGAGTAGCGCGCCGCTCCCGCGTCACGCCGCCGGCATCAACGCGTCGTCGATCTCCCGCGCGCGCACCCAGGCGGGGCGGTTCCACAGCCGGGCAAGATAGTCGGTGAAGGCGGGGCGCTTATCCAGCATGCCGAACTGCGTGAACCATCCCACCGCGCTGCCGACGTAGACGTCCGCCGCGGTGAAGCGGTCGCCGGCCACGTACGGCGCGCGCGACACGGCGTGCTCCAGCGTGTCCACCGCCTCGGCGAAGCTGCCGTAGCCGACCATGCCGCGCTTGGCGGCGGGCACCTCCGCGCCCAGCGCCTTGTCCATCATCGCCGCCTCCAGCGGCCCCGCGGTGAAGAACATCCAGCGCAGGTAGGGCGCGCGCTCCGCCGCGGTCGGCGCCAGTCCGGCGGCGGGAAACGCCTCCGCGCAATAGGCGCAGATCGCCGCCGCCTCGCTGACGACATGGCCGTCGTGCTCGATCGTCGGCACCTTGCCCAGCGGGTTGGCGGCCAGCAGCGCGGTGGGCTTGTCGGTCCAGTCGACCAGCACCGTCTCGTACGGCTCGCCCGTCTCCTCCAGCATCCAGCGCGCGATGCGGCCGCGCGACATGGGATTGGTGTAGAAGGTCAATGCCACGCCGGCCTCCTCCCTACAGCGTCTTCAGCAGCGCCAGCTGCCGCGCCCAGGCGCGCTCCGCCTGGTCCTTGTCGTAGGCGGGGCTGTCCGGCGGGCACCAGCCGTGGTTGGCGGGGTACACCTCGATCTCCGCCGGCAGGTTCGCCGCGGTGAAGGCGGCGCGCAGCGCGTCCTTGTCGCCGGGCGCGCGCGCATCGTCGTTCTGCGCGATCGCGATCAGTGCGCGTCCCTTCAGCCGGGGAATCAGCCGGACCGGACTGGTCGGCGCCTCGCCCACCATCCCCGCGCCGTGGAACGAGGCGATGGCGCGCACCCGCGCGGGCAGCGCGGCGGCGGTGAGGAAGGTCATCGGCCCGCCCATGCAATAGCCGGTCGAGGCCATCGGCCGCCCGGCATCGACCTCCTTGCGCGCGTCCAGCCAACGCGCGAAGGCGAGCGCGTCGCGCGTCGTCGCCTCGGGCGTGATCGCCTTGCGCCACTCCATCGCCTTCGCCCGCGCGTCGGGCAGCGCGGTGAAGGGCGTCTTCGTCGATCGGTGGAACTGGTTCACGGCCAGCACGGCATAGCCCGATTCGGCCAGTCGCACCGCCATTCCCTCGAACGCCGGGCGCAGCCCCATGATGTCGGGCCACACCAACACCGCGGGGTGCCGCCCGGTCGTCGGCGCGGCAAAATAGGCCTGCGCCGGGCCGTCGGGCGTCTCGATCGTCACGGCCCGCCCGGCGGCGGGGCGGGCATCCGCGGGGCTGGGCAGCAGCGCCGCCATGCTGCCCACGCTGGCGCCCAGCGCGAACTGGCGTCGGGACAGCCGGACATTGTCGGCGTCGGTGTCGGCATCGCACATGAGCCTCTCCTTCGGCAGAAAGACTATCGCGCGTGGCGGCGCCGCGGCAAGATCAGATCACGCCTTCTCCAGCGTGCATTGCAGCGGGTGCTGGTTCTGCCGGGCGAAGTCCATCACCTGCCCCACCTTCGTCTCCGCCACCTCGTAGGAGAAGACACCGCACACGCCCACGCCCTTCTGGTGGACGTGCAGCATCACCCGCGTCGCCTCCTCCACGCTCATGCGGAAGAAACGCTGGAGGCACAGGACGACGAACTCCATCGGCGTGTAGTCGTCGTTCAGCATCAGCACGCGATAGGGAGTCGGCTTCTTCGTCTTCGACCGCGTGCGCGTGGCGATGCCGACGCCGGTGCCGCCGTTATCCGCGCCGTCGTCCTCGGGACCGGCCATCGAAGGGAGTCGTCGTTGCATGGACACGGCGCGGGATATGGCAAGCGAGGGCGGGAGGGCAAGACGCGGCGCGCACGAAAAAGGGGCGGCCGCACCGCGGCGACCGCCCCCCGTCCGTCGTCGGGCGCCGTGTTACGCGGCGACCTTCACCTTTTCCGCGGCCAGCGCCATGCGGTTCTGCAGCGGCTTGGCGACCTCGCCTGCCAGCTTCAGCGACGCCTCGGTCGAGCGCGACGTCTCGGCGACGAGGGCGTCGAACGCGCCGCGCAGATAGTCGGCCTGCAGCTTCATCAGCTCGGTCGGCGACTTGACCTGCGCCATCGCCTTCAGCGTCTCCGACGTGGTGTCGAACGACCGCTTCGCGAAGGCGGCGGCGTCCTGGCCCAGCGTCTCGAAGCCCTTGGCGGCGATGCGCGCCGACTCGGCCAGCGCCTCGACGTTGCCCTTCTGGAACTCGGCATAGTCCTCGAGATGGACCTTGCCCTTCTCGAACGCGGACTTCGCCTGCTCGCCGAACTTGGCGACGTTCGCCTGGGCGGAGGCCTGGACGTTCTCGGCCGCGTTGCGGATGGTCTCGTTCATCGGTGTTTCCTCGACTGCGATAGGTGCCGGCGACACGGCGGGCTCGACCACGGCGACCGGCGCTGCGTCAGCGGGTGCCGCGGGGGCCGGTATCGTCGCGACCGGCTCGATGACGGAGGCGTCGGGCGACGACGCCGCGACCACCGGCTTGGCGACGCGCGGCTTGGACGCGGCGGGCGAGCGCTTGCGATCGATCGGCTGGGCCATATCCTGCTCCTCCTTGTTGCACTGCACAATAGTGGCACCTGCAACCGAATGCAAGGCTGAATTGTGCAGTGCAGCAAGAGGCGGTCAGCGTTCCCGCACGTAGCGGCCGGGCGCATCGTCCAGCGCCGGCAGGTTGCCGCCGCCCGGCTGCCGCGCACCGGTGGCCGGGCGCTCGTCCGCACCGTGACCGCGCAGCCACGCGATCCAGTCGGGCCACCAGCTGCCCTTGGTCTCCGTCGCGCCGGCGACGAACTCGTCCAGCGACGCGGCCTCGCCGTCGTTGGTCCAGTATTGATACTTGCGCGCGGCGGGCGGGTTCACCACGCCCGCGATATGGCCCGACCCAGCCAGCACGAAGCGCAACGGCCCGCGGAAATGATGCGTCAGCTTCCACACGCTCTCCGCGGGGGCGATATGGTCCTCTCGCCCCGCCTGGACGTAGCTGGGCGTCGCCACCCGGGTCAGATCCAGCGGCACTCCCGCCACCGACATCGCGCCCGGCTGCACCAGCCGGTTGTCGCGGTAGAGATCGGTCAGGTAGGACAGGTGCCACCTGGCCGGCAGATTGGTGGTGTCGCCGTTCCAGTGCAGCAGGTCGAATGCGCTGTAATCCTTGCCGAGTAGGTAATTGTTCGTGACGTAGTTCCAGATCAGGTCGCGCCCGCGCAGCAGGTTGAACGTCGCGGCCATGTAGCGCCCGTCGAGGAACCCCTGCGGACTGAGCGTGCGGATCAGCGCCAGCTGCTCGTCGTCGACGAAGTGCGTCAGGTCGCCCGCCCGCGCGAAATCGACCTGCGCGGTGAAGAAGGTGGCGCTGGCGACCTTGTCCGCCTCGCCGCGCGCCGCCAGCAGCGCCAGCGTCGCGGCCAGCGTGGTGCCCGCGACGCAATAGCCGATGGCGTGGACGCCCGGCACGTCCAGCAGCGCCCGGATCGTGTCCACCGCGTCCACCTGCGCCGCGACGTAATCGTCCCACGCCACGTCCACCATGGACGCGTCGGCGGACTTCCAGCTGACCATGAACACGCTCAGCCCCTGGTCCACGGCCCAGCGGATGAAGCTCTTCTCCGGCGTGAGATCGAGGATGTAGAAGCGGTTGATCCACGGCGGGAAGATCACCAGCGGCGTCGCGAGCACCGTGTCCGTGGTCGGCGCATAGTGGATCAGCTCGTACAGCGGCGTCCGCTTCACCACCTTGCCCGGCGTCGTCGCCAGGTTGCGGCCCACCTCGAACGCGGTCGGATCGGTATGGGTCAGCTGGCCCTTGCCGATATCGGCGAGCAGCTTCTGCATGCCGTCGATCAGGTTCTGCCCGCGCGTCTCGATCGTCTTCTCGATCACCTCGGGATTGGTGAAGGCGAAGTTCGACGGGCTGGCGGCGTCGACGAAGCCCCTGGCGGCGAAGCGCAGCTGGTCGCGGGTCTTCTCGTCCACGCCCTCCAGCCGGTCGACGCCGCGCAGCAGGTGCTCGGCCATCAGCGCGTAGCTCTGCCGGATCCAGGCGAAATAGGGATTGTCGCGCCACTGCGGCGCGGCGAAGCGGCGGTCCTTCTCCGGCGCGTCGGCCGGTGCGACGGCGGGCTTGGTCATGCGCTCGAACAGGGCGAGCTGATCCGACCAGAAATCACGCACCTGGCGCGCCAGCGGGTTCGCGTCGGCGGGCAGCGCGTCGAAGCCGGCCTCCAGCATCATCTGCTGCGTGCGGCCCATCAGCCAGGTCCAGTGCTGGAGCTCCTCCAGCGTCGGCGGCGTCGGGGGCGGCGGCTGGTCGGTCATGCGGCGTCCTCTCGCGCGGGTGCATAGCGCGGGTTCCGTGCCCACGCCATGTTGGTTAAGGATGGCAGCGAAAGCGAGGTTCCGCCCGTGTCCGACGATTTCTACCGCATCAAGCGCCTGCCGCCCTACGTCATCGCCGAGGTGAACGCGATGCGGGCGCAGGCGCGCAGCGGGGGCGAGGACATCATCGACCTGGGCATGGGCAATCCCGACCTGCCGCCGCCCGACCACGTCATCGAGAAGCTGGTCGAAGTGGTGCGCAAGCCCGACGCGCACGGGTATTCGCAGTCGCGCGGCATCCCCGGCCTTCGCCGCGCGCAGGCCCAATATTACGGCCGCCGCTTTGGCGTCGACGTCGATCCGGAGACCGAGGTCGTCGTGACGATGGGATCGAAGGAGGGGCTGGCCAGCCTCGCCACCGCGATCACCGCGCCGGGGGACGTCGTGCTGGCGCCGAACCCCAGCTACCCGATCCACACCTTCGGCTTCATCATCGCCGGCGCCACGATCCGCGCGGTGCCGACGACGCCGGACGAGCGATACTGGGAGTCGCTGGACCGCGCGATCGCCTTCACCGTGCCGCGCCCGTCGATCCTGGTCGTCAACTATCCGTCGAACCCGACCGCGGAGACGGTGGACCTCGCCTTCTACGAGCGGCTGGTCGCCTGGGCGAAGGAGCACAAGGTGTGGATCCTGTCCGATCTCGCCTATTCCGAGCTGTATTTTGACGGCAAGCCGACCGTCTCCATCCTGCAGGTGCCGGGCGCCAAGGACGTGGCGATCGAGTTCACCTCGCTGTCCAAGACCTACTCGATGGCCGGCTGGCGCATGGGGTTCGCCGTGGGCAATGCGAAGCTGATCGCGGCGATGACGCGGGTGAAATCCTACCTCGACTACGGCGCCTTCACGCCGATCCAGGCCGCGGCGTGCGCGGCACTGAACGGCCCGCAGGACATCGTCGAGAAGAACCGCCAGCTGTACCACAAGCGCCGCGACGTGCTGGTCGAGAGCTTCGCGCGCGCGGGGTGGGACATCCCCTCGCCGCCCGCCTCGATGTTCGCCTGGGCGCCGCTGCCGCCGGCGTTGCAGCACCTGGGGTCGCTGGAATTCTCCAAGCAGTTGCTGACCCACGCCAAGGTCGCGGTGGCGCCGGGCGTCGGCTACGGCGAGAACGGCGAGGGCTTCGTCCGCATCGCGATGGTCGAGAACGAACAGCGGCTGCGCCAGGCGGCCCGCAACGTGAAGCGATACCTGCAATCGATGGGCGTCAACGTGCCGGGCAAGGCCGCGGGCTGAGCCTGCCGCACGGCGCGAACGTTGAGAGTGTTGAGGCGATACGCATGTATCGCCGATGAGACGGAGCGGGTCGTATGCCGGTGGGGCGTGCGACCCGTTTCTTTTGGCGCGTGAGGGACGTGTAGGACAGCGTCGCATGGCCCCGCCCCGGAGGGCGGAGGGAGAATGCGAGCCGTCACGGCAAAGCCGTGACGACGGACGCGGGCGCTGCCCGCGCCGGCCGGACCGATGCGCTTTCTGCCGCAGGCAGAAAGAAGGCGGGGAAGCTCTCGCTTCCCCGCCTCGCATCAGTCGATCTTGGGCAGTGTCTCGAACTGGTGGAACGGCGGCGGGCTGGACAGCGTCCACTCCAGCGTGGTCGCGCCCTCGCCCCAGGGGTTGTCGGGCGCCTTCCTGCCCGCCAGCAGCGAGTAGACCACGTTGACGAAGAAGATCGCCATGCCCGCGGCCATCACCATGTAGCCGATCGTCGCGACGTTGTTCCAGTGCGCGAAGGCGTCCGGATAGTCGGGATAGCGGCGCGGCATGCCCTGCAGACCCAGGAAATGCATCGGGAAGAAGAGGATGTTCACGCCGATGAAGAACGTCCAGAAGTGCAGCTGGCCCAGCAACTCGCTCATCATCCGGCCCGACATCTTCGGGAACCAATAGGTAAAGCCGGCGAAGAGCGAGAACACCGCGCCCAGGCTGAGCACGTAGTGGAAGTGCGCCACCACGTAATAAGTGTCCTGCATGTAGTCGTCGACACCGCCGTTGGCGAGCACGACGCCCGTCACGCCGCCCACGGTAAACATGAAGATGAAGCCGATCGCCCACACCATCGGCGTGGGGAAGCGGAGCGAGCCGCCCCACATCGTCGCGATCCAGCTGAAGATCTTGATGCCGGTGGGCACCGCGATCACCATGGTCGCGGCGGTGAAGTACATCTTCACGTTCACGCTCATGCCGGTCGTGAACATGTGGTGCGCCCACACCACGAAGCCGACCACGCCGATCGCGACCATGGCATAGGCCATGCCGAGGTAGCCGAACACGGGCTTGCGGCTGAAGGTCGCCACGATGTGGCTGACGATGCCGAAGCCGGGCAGGATCATGATGTAGACTTCGGGATGGCCGAAGAACCAGAACAGATGCTGGTACAGCACCGGATCGCCGCCGCCGGCGGGATCGTAGAAGGTGGTGCCGAAATTGCGGTCGGTCAGCAGCATCGTGATGGCGGCGGCCAGCACCGGCAGCGCGAGCAGCAGCAGGAAGGCGGTGACCAGCACCGACCACACGAACAGCGGCATCTTGTGCAGCGTCATGCCCGGCGCACGCATGTTGAAGATGGTTGTGATGAAGTTGATCGCGCCCAGGATCGACGAGGCACCCGCCAGGTGGAGCGAGAGGATCGCCATGTCCACGCTCGGCCCCGGCTCGCCGTAGGTCGAGAGCGGTGCGTACACCGTCCAGCCGGTGCCGGCCCCGCCGAAGAACGGCGAGGCGAGCAGCAGCGCGAAGGCGGGCACCAGCAGCCAGAAGCTGATGTTGTTCATCCGCGGGAACGCCATGTCGGGCGCGCCGATCATGATCGGCACGAACCAATTGCCGAAGCCGCCGATCATCGCGGGCATCACCATGAAGAAGACCATGATGAGGCCGTGCGCGGTGACGAGGACGTTCCACAGGTGCAGCGCCTGGTCGAACGTCTGGTCCGCGCCGCCGTGCAGCATCGCGACCCAGCCGGGCAGATACTGGATGCCCGGATGCATCAGCTCGGCGCGCATCAGGCCCGAGATCGCGCCGCCGATGATCCCCGCGACAATCGCGAAGATCAGGTACAGCGTGCCGATGTCCTTATGGTTCGTCGACATGAACCAGCGTGCGAAAAAGCCGGGATGATGGTCGGCGTGCGCGTCGTGGTGATCGGCGTGGTGCGCCTCGAAGGCGTGTCCTTGCGGATGGAGCGCGGTGTCGGTCATGGCTTAGCGTCCGGTGTCGCCGAGGCCGCCGGGATTCCCGGTGGCGCCCTGCGGGGAGGTGGGAGAGACGGCGGTGACGTTCTGCGTCGGCCCCGTCAGATTGTCGACGATGGCGGCCTCCGCCGCGGCGCCCGCCGCGTTGTCGCTGCCCGGCTGCGGGATGGCGGCGTCGCTGGCCTTGCCGGGCGTCGGCATCGTGCCGCCCTTGGCGCGGACCCAGGCGGCGAACTGCGCGGGCGTCACCGCCTCCACCGCGATCGGCATGTAGGCGTGGCGCGCGCCGCACAGCTCGGAGCACTGACCGAAGTAGACGCCGGGCTTGTCGATGGTAAAGCTGGTCTCGTTCAACCGGCCGGGAATGGCGTCCAGCTTGATCCAGAACGCGGGCACCGCCCAGCTGTGGATCACGTCGTTCGCGGTGGTGATGAGCCGGATCGGCACGCCCACCGGCAGGACGATGCGGTTGTCCGTCGCCATCAGGCGCGGACCGTCGGCATCGGTGCGGAACCGCTCGCCGGCGGGAACCTCACCCTTTTCCTTCAGCATGTTGGCGGTGATCTCGATCCCGCCGTGATCCGGATATTGGTAGCTCCAATACCATTGGTTGCCGATCGCCTTCAGCGTGACGGCACCCGATGGCGCCGGCTTGAACTGCGCCGACAGCAGCCCGATCGAGGGCACGGCGATGGCGACGAGGATCAGCACGGGAACAAGCGTCCACACCACCTCGATGAAGGTGTTGTGGCTGGTCTTGCTGGGCGTGGGGTTGGCCGCCGCGCGGAAACGGATGACCACGTAGACCAGCAGCCCCAGCACGAAGAGCGAGATGATCGTGATGAGCGGGAAGAGGATGCGATCGTGAAACCAGTGCGCGCGCAGGCCGTTCTTCGTCACCTGCGGCTGGATGCCCATCAGCCCGTCGGTGGGCTGGCCCAGGCGCGGGGTGGCGGCGAGCGCGGGTGCGCCGTCGGCGCGCAGCTCCGGCGCCTGGTCGGGCGCGACCGGGCGCTGTGCGGCGTCGGACAGGTTCGTCGCCTCCACCGCGGCGTTCGCCGCCGGGGCAGCCGGATCGGCGGCATTGGCCGGCTGCAGCGCGGCGGGCACGCCGGGCCGCGAGGCCTGGGCCGGCTGGGCGGCGAGCGCGGCGCTGCCCGTACCGGCGACGCCGGCGAGCGCGAGGCCCGCCGCCAGCACCCAAGTCTTGATCCCCGTCTTCAGCATCTGTTTTCGTCACCCCTGGCACGCATCGGCGCGCGCGTCCGCCCGCCGGGCCGCCGCGGTTCCCGCGGCCCATGGACCCGGCCTATACGCATCGCACCCCCCCTCCTCAAGGCCCCCACGGCGCACGGACGCGCACAAATCCAGCGGCGTGGAGCGCGCCGCCGCGGCGCCATCCCCGTTGCGCCGATTCGCGCCGCTGCTAGGTAGCGGTGACGAAGGAGGAGGCATCGCCCGTGACCGACGAGGAGGTTTTGGCCGAGTTCCGCGCCGCGGACGCGCTGCTGGAGGGACATTTCATCCTGTCTTCCGGCCTGCGCTCCCCGCGCTACCTGCAATGCGCGCGCGTGCTGATGGACCCGCGCCGGGGGGCGCGGCTGGCCGAGGCGCTGGCGGCGCGCATCCCCGCGCAGCTGCGCCAGCGGATCAGCGCGGTGGTCTCGCCCGCGATGGGCGGCGTGATCGCGGGGCACGAGGTGGCGCGCGCGCTGGGCGTGCCGGCGATGTTCGTCGAACGGCCGACCGGCACGTTCGAGCTGCGCCGCGGCTTCCGGCTGGACGAGGGGCAGGAGGTGCTGATGATGGAGGACGTCGTCACCACCGGGCTGTCGTCGCGCGAGGCGATCGCGGCGATCGAGGCCGCGGGCGGGCGCGTGATCGCCGGCGCCGCGCTGGTCGACCGGTCGAGCGGCAAGGCAGACCTGGGCGTCCCCTTCTTCCCGCTGATCCGGCTGGACGTGCCGAGCTACGCCGCGGACGCGCTGCCGCCCGAGCTGGCGGCGATCCCCGCGGTGAAGCCGGGGAGCCGCGCGGCGGCGTGACCCACCCGCTTCGCCTGGGCGTCAACATCGACCATGTGGCGACCGTGCGCAACGCGCGCGGCGGGGACACGCCCGATCCGGTCCGCGCCGCCGAACTGGCGGTCCGCGGCGGGGCCGACGGCATCACCGCGCACCTGCGCGAGGACCGGCGCCACATCACCGACGCGGACATCGCGCGCCTCTCGGCCGCGCTGGCAGTGCCGCTGAACCTGGAGATGGCGGCGACCGAGGAGATGCTGGGCATCGCGCTGCGCCACCGTCCGCACGCCGCCTGCATCGTGCCGGAGAAGCGCGAGGAGCGCACCACCGAGGGCGGGCTGGACGCGGCGGGGCAGCACAACGTGCTGGCGCCGATGGTGCGCGAGCTGGCGGGCGCGAACATCCGCGTGTCGCTGTTCATCGAACCCTCCGCCGAGCAGGTCGCGGCCGCGGTGGCGCTGCGCGCGCCGGTGGTCGAACTGCACACCGGCCGCTACGCCGAGCTGGAAGGCGACGCGCAGGTCGAGGAGCTGCGCCGCCTCACCGACGCCGCGGCACTGGCGGCGAAGAACGGGATCGAGGTGCACATGGGCCACGGCCTCACCTTCGACAACGTGGCGCCCGTCGCCGCCATTCCGCAGGTGCGCGAGCTGAACATCGGGCATTTCCTGGTCGGCGAGGCGATCTTCGTCGGGCTGGAGGAGAGCGTGCGGCGGATGAAGGGGTTGATGGAGAGCGCGCGATGATCCTCGGCCTGGGATCCGACCTGTGCAACATCGAGCGGATCCAGGCCTCGCTCGACCGCTTCGGCGAGCGGTTCGAGAAGCGCGTCTTCACCGAGACCGAGCGGGCCAAGGCGGCGCGGCGGCCCTTCACCAAGGCGGGCACGCTGGCCAAGCGGTTCGCCGCGAAGGAGGCGTTCAGCAAGGCGGTGGGCACCGGCTTCAAGGCGGGCGTCTTCATGAAGGACATCGGCGTCGTCAACGCCGCGTCGGGCGCGCCGACGCTGGCGCTGGCGGGCGGCGCGAAGGCGAGGCTCGACGCCATGGTGCCGAGCGGCTACGCGCCGCGTATCCACCTCACCTTGACCGACGATCATCCCTGGGCGCAGGCGTTCGTGGTGATCGAGGCGCTTCCCCTATCCATTCTCCGGACGGACCCGTGATGGCCGACGACCTCACCCTTCCCCGCGACGAAGCCCCGGCCGCGACGGGGAAGCCCGCGTTCGACTGGTGGGCGGAGGCGAAGGGGCTGTTCTTCCTGCTGCTCGCCGTGCTCGGCTTCCACAGCTTCATCGCCAAGCCGTTCTACATTCCGAGCGAGTCGATGCTGCCCGGGCTGATGGTCGGCGACCGGCTGGTGGTCAGCAAGTTCGCCTACGGCTGGTCGTTCGTGTCGCCCACCATCCCCAACCCGGTCGCGATCGTGGAGGACGTCGTCTTCCGCCGCCCGGCCGACAGCTGGGCGGTGCAGCTGCCGTTCCGCAAGGGAAGGATCTGGGGATCGGTGCCCGAGCGGGGCGACGTGGTGATCGTGACGCCGCCCGGGCAGAACAGCGACTATATCAAGCGCGTGATCGGGCTGCCCGGCGACACCATCGCGGTGCGGGGCGGCGTCGTCCTCCTGAACGGCAAGGCGGTGGAGCGCGCGCCGGTGACCTACCGCGAGCTGCCGGTGGACGACAACGCGACCTGCGACCCCGCGCAATATCCCGGCGCGCGGATCACCAAGGGCGACGGCACGCTCGCCTGCCGCCTGCCGATCGTGACGGAGACGCTGCCGAACGGCCGCCGCTACGACACGGTCGACCTGGAGCCCGACAGCCCCGGCGACGATTACGGGCCCGTCCGCATCCCGGCCGACCACGTCTTCCTGATGGGCGACAATCGCGACCGTTCCGCCGACAGCCGCTTCCGGCTGGGCGGATTCGAGCGGGGCCTGGGCGGTCCGGTACCGGTGGAGAACATCGGCGGCCGGGCGGAGTTCATCACCTTCTCCGTCGACGGCAGCGCGACTCTGAACCCGCTGACCTGGTGGCGCTCGCTGCGCGGCGGTCGGGCCGGGACCTCGCTGCATCCGCAGGAGAGCCGATGACCGACACGATCGAGCAGCTGGACGGCGAGCGCGTCCACGTCGTCGCCGGCGCCAGCCCGCACGAGGTGCGCGACCCGGCGATCCGGCGCGAGATCAAGCGCGCGTCGGTGTGGATCGGCCTGGTCTGCCTGGTCGCGCTGGTCGTCCTGCTGATCCAGCCGCTGCTCATCATCTTCGCCGGGCTGGTCTTCGCCGCGCTGCTCGACGGCGGAGTGCGGCTGCTGGGCCGCGTCCTGCCGGTCGGCCGCGGGTGGCGGCTCGCCATCGTCTGCCTGCTGACGGTCGCGTTCCTGGCCGGCACCTTCTACCTCGCCGGCGTGCAGATCGCCGACCAGGTGACGCAGCTGCGCTCCACCGTGGAGACGCAGGCGGTGCGCGTCACCTCCTGGCTGAGCGCGCAGGGGCTGATGCCGGGGGCGTCGGACATGTCGGGGCTGGCGCGGCAGGCGCTGTCCTCGGTCGGGCGCGTCACGTCGTGGGTGGGTACCGCCTTCGGCGCGCTGACGACCATGTTCATGATCGTCGTCATCGGCCTGTTCGTCGCGATGGACCCGCGCGTCTACGACCGCGGCCTGCAGTGGATGGTCCCGCGCGAGAACCGCGTCGAGTTCGCCGTCACCGTGCAGCGCATGGGCCGCACGCTGCGCCGGCTGCTCGCCGGGCGGCTGCTGGGCATGGCGGCGGAAGGCGTGCTGACGTGGATCGCGCTGATGCTGGGCGGGGTGCCGATGGCGCTGATCCTGGGCATCCTGACCGGCCTGCTCGCCTTCATCCCGAACATCGGCGCGTTCATCTCCGGCGCGCTGATGGTCGCCGTCGGCTTCTCCGCCGGGATGGACACCGGTTACTGGGCGATCGCGACGTACATCGTCGTACAGGGATTCGACGGCTACGTCCTGATCCCCATGGTCGCCAAGCGCACCGTCGACCTTCCGCCCGCGCTGACGCTGGGTGCGCAGATCCTGGCGAGCGCGCTGTTCGGCATCATGGGGCTGGCGCTGGCCGATCCGATGACCGCGATCGTGAAGACGGCGATGGAGCGGCGCTCGGAAAACGTGGAGGACGGCGACGAAGGCCCAGGTGACGCCGCCGCCTGAACCCCGGCGCGGCGGGGCGCGACGGCGGCGGGCGGGGACGTGGCAGCCGGGGATGTGGCGGACGCGTCGTGGCGTCGCTACATCGCGCCCCCGCCCGTCATGACCGCCCCCCCCGCCCCATCCGATACGCCTCCCGCCCCGGCGGTCTCGCTCGCCGGGCTGGAGCCGCTCGGCACGCTGCGGCGCCGCTGGGCGGTGATGATCGGCGCGCTGCTGTCCGTCGCGATGGTGGCGGGGCTGGTGCACGAGCTGTTCGACCACGGCCTCGCCGGCCTGTCGCGCGCGGTGCCGCACAGCCCGTGGTTCTACGTCTTCTTCCTCGCCAGCTATTTCGCGCTGCCGATCAGCGACTTCGTGATCTTCCGCCGGCTGTGGCGCGTGCCCGCCGCCGCCTTCTCCGCGCTGAACACGAAGCGGATCGCGAACGATGTGCTGATCGGCTATTCCGGCGACGCCTATTTCTACGCCTGGGCGCGCGCGCGGCTGAAGATGGTGGCGGCGCCGTTCGGCGCGGTGAAGGATGTCAGCATCGTGTCCGGCATCGCGGGCAACCTGATGACGATCCTGCTGGCGGCGGTCGCGCTGCCGCTGGGCTGGAACCTGATCGAGCCGGACCTGCGATCGACCATCCTGTGGTCGCTGTCGATCCCGCTCGGCGTCTCCGCCGCGGTGCTCGCCTTCTCCCGCCGCGTCTTCTCGCTGCCGCGACGCGACCTGTGGTTCATCTTCGTCGTCGACTGCCTGCGCCTGCTGATCGTCGGCGTCACGCTGGCGCTCGCCTGGGCGGCGGCGATGCCCAGCGTGGCGGCGGGGATGTGGCTGTTCCTCGTCGCCGGGCGGCAGCTGGTCTCGCGCCTGCCGCTCTTGCCCAACAAAGACCTGCTTTTCGCCAACTTCGCGATCCTGGTCATCGGGCAGGACCGCACCCTGTCGGATCTCGTCGCGTTCACCGCCGCGTCAACCCTGTTGATGCATGTGGCGATCATCACGATCTTCGGCATGGTGCAGGGTGTGGAAAGGATGACGGCATGGCGGCGCGCGCGATGATGGTCGCGGGACTGGCAGGGGCGCTGGCGGCGCTGCTGGCGCAGCCGGCGGCGGCGCGCGCGCAGGTGCTGGGGGCGGACGCGGCGGCCTGCACCGGCGGCCAGGGCCCGGCGATCCAGGCGACGATCACCGGACTGAAGGACCGCAAGGGCACGCTGAAGCTGGAGCTGTATCCGGCAAACGAGGCCGATTTCCTGGCCGGCGACAAGGCGCTGTTGGCCGCGGGCAAGACGTTCCGCCGCATCACCGTGGCGCCCCCCGCCGGGGGCAATGCGGTGATCTGCCTGCGGGTGCCGCGAGCCGGACGCTACGCCCTGTTCTTCGGCCACGACCGCGACGGGAAGAACAAGTTCAACTTCTGGTCCGACGGCGCGGGCTTTCCCAGCAACGCGAAGCTGGGCCGGTCGCGGCCCAAGCTGGCGGAGGCGCTGATCGACGTCGGCCCCGGCATCACCCCCGCCACGATCCGCGCGCAATATCTGCGCGGACTGGGCGGCTTCGGCCCGCTCGGCTGACCGGCAAGGGAGCAGCGACGCGATGCGCATCGTCGACGTCAACGAATTCTACTCGCCGACCGGCGGGGGCGTTCGCACCTATATCGATCGCAAGCTGGCCGTGATGGCGGCGCTGGGGCACCAGCAGATCGTGATCGCGGCAGGACGCGAGGACCGGGTGGAGGAGCGGCCGGGCGGCGGGCGCATCATCTACGTGAAGTCGCCGGTGCTGCCGTTCGATTCGAACTACGGCCTGTTCAAGGACGCGGGCCCGATCCACGCCTGGCTGGACGAACTGCGGCCCGACGTGGTCGAGAACGTGTCGCCGTGGCGCTCCGCCTCGATCGTCGCCGACTGGCCGGGACCGGCGATCAAGAGCTGGTTCATGCACAACGACAACATGGAGGCCTATCCCAAGCGCTGGCTGGGCCGGGTGATGAGCGAGGGCGCGATCGAGCGCGCGTTCGGTTGGTACGACCGCTTCATGGCCGGCCGGCTGGCGCCGTTCGACACGGTGGTGACGAACGGCCCGATCCTGACGGAGCGGTTGCAGAAGCGCGGCCTACGCATCGACGCGACGATGACGCTGGGGATCGAGCGGCACCATTTCTCGCCCGGACTGCGCAGCGAGGCGCTGCGCGCGGCGATGCTGGAGCAGTGCGGCCTGCCGGAGGACGCGCACCTGCTGATCGGCATCGGGCGGCACCATCCGGAAAAGCAGTGGCCCGTCGTGATCGACGCGGTGCGGCGCGCGGGCGCGAAGCTGCCGGTGGGTTTGATGCTGCTGGGCCTGGGCACCGACACACGCACGCTGGAGCGGCACATCGCGCAGAGCCCGCACGTGCGGCTGTTCCGCCCGGTGTACGACCGCGCGCAGCTGGCGACGATCATGGCGAGCGCGGACGCGTTCATCCACGGCGGGTGGAGCGAGCCGTTCGGCCTGGTCGCGTCGGAGGCGCTGGCGTCGGGCCTGCCGCTCGTCGTGCCCGACCGCGGCGGCGCGGCGGCGGTGGCGCAGCCCGAATATGCGGAGACGTACAAGGGCGGCGACGCCTATGCCGCGGCCAAGGCGATCGTCCGGCTGCTGTCGCGCGACCGTGCGCTGGTGCGCCGCGCGGCGGGCGTGGCCGCGGGCAAGGTGCGCAGCGACCGCGAGCACGCCGAGGCGCTGGTGGCGCACTACCAGGCGGTGATCGACCGCAAGCGCGCGGGCGGCGCGGCGGCGCGGGCGTAGACTGGCGAAAAAGGAGGTGCCTGCGCGCAGGCGGGAGCGCAGGGTCCGGAACGGCGGCGCTCGTGGCCTTGACTCCCGCGTGCGCGGGAGAAGGGATCAGCCGAACAGTTCGCCCAGGAAGCCGCGCATCGCCTGCCAGCTGCGGCGGTCGGCGCGCTCCTCGTAGCCGATGCCGGGGGTTCCGGTGGCCGTCGCCGACGCGTCGGTGAAGGCGTGGCCGGCATGGCCGTAGGCGTGGACCTGCCAGGCCGCGCCCGCCTCGGTCAGCTCGCGTCCCAGCGCGATCAGCGCGTCGGGCGGGGCGAGCGGATCGTCCCAGCCGTGACAGATGAGGAGCTTCATCCCCGCCGGGGCGGCCGTCGGATAGTCCGGCCGGTCGTAGACGCCGTGGAAGCTGACGCCGCCGAGCGTGTCCAGCCCCGCCCGCGCCATGTCGAGCACGCACTTGCCGCCGAAGCAGAAGCCGATCGCGGCGGTGCGTCCGGCGTCCACCTCCGCCTGTTCCTTCAGCACGGCGAGACTGCGCGCCAGCCGGTCGCGCAGCAGCGCGCGGTCGGCGTTCATCTCGTCCATGTAGCGCGAATAGCCCTCGCCGCGCTGCGCCCGGCGCCCCTGGCCGAACACGTCGCCGGCGAAGGCGGCATAGCCGAGCCTGGCGAGATCCTCCGCCTTGGCGTTGTCGGCTTCCTTCTGCCCCAGAACGTTGGGCAGCACCAGCACGCCGGGGCGCGGTCCCGCGACCGCGGCATCCCACGCGAACACGCCCTCGAACGGGCCGCCCGGGCCGTCGTGCACGATCGTCCGCCGCTCGATGGTCATGCCGCGCTCTCCCGTTGTGCCGACGCCGTCATGCGGTAGGTTGCGCTGCCCGGCAAGGAGAGGCGACGATGATCGAGGTGCGCGAGGACGATCCGGCGAACACCGCGCTGGCGGGGCTGCTGGCCGAGCACGTCGCCGAGCAGCACGGCAACGTGCCCCCCGGCTTCGCCTTCGCGCTGGACGCCCGCGGGCTGAGCGATCCCGCCGTCACCTTCTATGCCGCCTGGGACGGCGCGCGCGTGGCGGGGATCGGCGCGCTGAAGGAACTGGACGCCGACAGCGGCGAGGTGAAGTCGATGCGCGCCGACGCCGCCTATCGCGGGCAAGGCGTGGGGCATGCCATACTGTCCGCCATCGTCGCGGCGGCGCGGGCGCGCGGGTATCGCCGCCTCTACCTCGAGACCGGGACGACGCCGGCCTACGACGCGGCGCTGGCGCTGTACCGGCGCGCCGGGTTCGTTGCCTGCGACGCCTTCGCCGACTATCGCCCGAGCCCGCACAACCAGTTCCTCGCGCTCGCGCTCTAAGGAGGCCTCATGCCCACGCTCGTCCTGATCCGCCACGGCCAGTCGGCCTGGAACCTGGAGAACCGCTTCACCGGCTGGTGGGACGTCGACGTGACGGAGAAGGGCGCGGCCGAGGCGAAGGCGGCGGGCGAGCTGATGGCGGCGAAGGGGCTGGACTTCGACCTGACCTTCACCAGCCTGCAGACCCGCGCGATCAAGACGCTGAACCTGGCGCTGGAGGCGATGGGGCGATTGTGGCTGCCGACGGAGAAGCACTGGCGCCTGAACGAGCGGCATTACGGCGGGCTGACCGGCCTCGACAAGGCGGAGACCGCGGCCAAGCACGGCGACGAGCAGGTCCACGTGTGGCGCCGCAGCTTCGACATCCCGCCCCCGGCGATGGAGGCGGGCAGCGACTTCGACCTGTCGAACGACCGGCGCTACGCCGGCATCCCGGTGCCGCGGACGGAGAGCCTGAAGGACACGATCGCGCGCGTGCTGCCGTACTGGGAGGAGCGGATCGCGCCCGCGCTGAAGGACGGGCAGCGCGTGCTCATCAGCGCGCACGGCAACTCGCTGCGCGCGCTGGTGAAGCATCTGTCGAACATCGCCGACGACGAGATCACCGGGCTGGAGATCCCCACGGGGCAGCCCATCGTCTACGAACTGGACGACACGCTGAATGCCACCGACCGCTATTACCTGAGCGAGCGGTGAGGCGCGCGGCGCTCGCCCCGCTGCTGCTGCTCGCCGCCTGCGACGACGGCGGGGAGACGGCGCGCGACGCGGCCTATGTCAAAGCGGCGCGCGCGGGCATGAACGCGGTGCGCGGCATCCCCGGCGGCATGACCGCGAACTTCACCGAGGTGCGGCTGGTGGGCGACCGGGTCGTGTGCGGCAAGGTGGACGGCAACGACGGCGACGGCCCGCGCGCCTTCCGCGCGGAGGGGACGCAGGTGCAGGTGGAGGACAAGCGCGACCCCGCCACCCTCGCCGCGATCGCGAAGGGCTGCGAGGGCCGGCCGGTGCGCGAGATCGTGAGCCGGAACGCGCAGTTCACCGACCTGGAGGTGGGGAAGTAGCGCGGCGGGTACGGCGTTCCTTCGCGAGAAGCCGTGCCGGAACCGCAAGTCCGTCGTCAGCCCGGCCCCGCGGCGGGGTCCACCGTGCCGCGGATCGATCCGTTGGGGCGGTGCGGCGCGGTGGGTGCCGGGACAAGCCCGGCACGACGAGCATGAAACGTCGGCGACCACCGCAACTCGCCTGCATTGCTTTTCGATAATACTCTTGCCGTTTTTCGATAATCGTGCATGATCGCGGACGAAGGGGTTCGCCGACCATGGATCGTGATCGACTCAGCCGCGCGTTTCTCGCGCTCGTGCGCTTCCTACTCGCGCTGAACGTCGCGTTCGTCGTCGTCGCGCTGGTCGCGTTCGCCGCCACGTTCGCCGTGCACGGGATGCTGGAGGCGCGGCTGGCGGCGAAATATGCTGGGCGCGCGCCCGAGGCGCTCGCGTTCGTCCGCGCGCTGATCCTGCTGTCGCTGCCCACCGCCGCCGCGGTGCACGTGCTGTTCGGCGGGCTGGCCGCGATCCTGCGCAGCGTGCTGGCGGGCGATCCGTTCGTCGCCGACAATGCCGCGCGGCTGCGCTCGATCGGCTGGTCGCTGCTGGCGCTCCAGCTGACCGACCTGATGCTGGGCGCGATCGTCGCGTGGGGAGAGGCGCGCGGGCTGGACACGATCGGGTGGCAGCCGACGCTGATGGGGTGGCTCGCCGTCCTCGTCGCCTTCGTCCTGGCGCGGGTGTTCACCATCGGCACGCGGCTGCGCGAGGATGCGGAGGGGCTGGTCTGATGCCGGTGCGCATCCACCTGGACGACCAGCTGCACCGCCGCCGCATGACGCTGACCGAGCTGTCGGAGGCGGTCGGCATCACGCTCGCCAACCTCTCCATCCTGAAGACCGGCAAGGCCAAGGCGATCCGCTTCTCCACGCTGGAGGCGATCTGCCGCGTGCTGGAGTGCCAGCCGGGCGACATCCTGAGCTACGAAGGGGACGACGCATGACCACCATCGCCGCGATGTACCGCGACGCCGCCGCCTATGTCCGCGCGTGCACGGGGCTGTTCCTGCTGGTCGTCGCGGCGGAACTGGCGCAGCATCTGATCGAGTATCGCGCCGGCTTCTACGACAGCCTGGCCGCGATGAAGGCCGCGGAGGGAGACGTCGCGCGGATGGCGATGGGCCACGTCAAGGTGCTGCTGCTGTTCGCCACCAACTTCTTCGCCCTGCGCTTCTACGCCTTCGGCCGCGATCCCGCCGCGCCGCTGCGGCGCGACCCGCGGGCGTGGGCGCTGTTCGTGCCGGTGATGCTGTGGGGATTGTTCTGGCTGGTGCTGTTGCAGGACGGCGCGTGGGCGGCGCGGGCGATGGGGTGGAGCGGGCGCCCCTTCGCGCTGGCGCTGGTGGTCGTCATGCTGCTGTCCACGGGGTTCGAGATCGCGCTGTCGGCGTGGAAGACGGCGGCGGCGGCGGGCAACGGCGCCATCGGCTTCGTCCGCTCGATCCGGCTGACGCGCGGGCACGTGTGGTGGAGCCTGACCGTTTCCGCCGCGGCGATCCTGCCCGCCATGGTGCTGCACTACGGCTTCGCGTTCCTCTCGCTCGGCCGCGGGCCGCTGGGCACGGCGGCGGTGCTGGTCGCCGACTCGCTGCTGGTGGGCATCATGGGCCCGCTGATGGCGGCGGCGACCTACGCCATCGCGCGGCGGGTCACGCAGGGGGCGGAGGTGCCGCTGGTGCCGGTACCGCTTGCTCCAGCGCATTGACGCCGCGCGCGGGCCGACCCAAGGGGCGGCCATGCGCTTCTTCTCCGACAATGCCGCCCCGGTGCACCCCGCGGTGCTGGACGCGATGGCCACCGCCGACGAGTTGGACACCGCCTATGACGGCGACCGCTGGTCCAGGCGGCTGGACGAGCGTTTCGCCGAATTGTTCGGCACCGAGGTGCGCGTGCTGTGGGTGCCGAGCGGCACCGCGGCCAATTGCCTGGCGCTCGCCGCATTGTGCCCGCCGCACGGCGCGATCGTGTGCCACAAGGACGCGCATATCCAGAACGACGAGTGCGGCGCGCCCGAGTTCTTCACCCACGGCGCGAAGCTGCTGCTGGCCGAGGGCGAGGGCGCGAAGCTGACGCCGGAGACGATCGGCGCGGTCCTCTCCGCCGCGCGCTACGACGTGCACCAGCAGCGCCCGCGCGCGATCTCGATCACCAACGCCACCGAATATGGCCGCGTCTACACAGCGGACGAGGTGGCGGCGATCGGCGCGCTGGCGAAGGAGCGCGGCCTGGGTTTCCACATGGACGGCGCGCGTTTCGCCAACGCCGTGGTGGCGACGGGTGCGGCGCCCGCGGCGCTGACGTGGCAGGCGGGCGTGGACGCGCTGTCGTTCGGCTTCGTGAAGAACGGCGGCATGAACGCGGAGGCGCTGGTGTTCTTCGACACGGCGCTCGCCGACGACACGCTGTATCGCCGCAAGAAGGCGGGGCACCTGCTGTCCAAGGGCCGCTACCTGGCCGCGCAGCTGCTGGCGATGCTGGAGCGCGACATCTGGCTGGACTGCGCGCGCGCCAGCAACGCGGGTGCCGCGCTGCTGGCGGCGGCGGCGGGCCCGCGGCTGATCCACCCGGCGGAGGCGAACGAGGTATTCCTGCGCGTCTCGCCCGACGAGGCCGCGGCGCTGCGCGCGAAGGGCTTCGACTTCTACGACTGGGGTCCGGGCGAGGCGCGGCTGGTGGTGAGCTGGAACCAGCGCGCCGACGCGATCCGCCCGCTGGCGGACGCCATCGCCGCGCTGTGACCGGACCCGGACGATGACCTCCGACCCCGCCGTCGCGCGGCCGCGGGTGTGGCTGCCGTTCCTGGTCGTCGTCCTGATCTGGGGATCGACGTGGATCGTGATCCGCGACCAGCTGGGCTCCGGCGGCGTGACCGTGCCGCCGAGCTGGTCGGTGAGCTACCGCTTCCTCGTCGCCGGGCTGGCGCTGGGCGCGGTCGCGATCGTGCGTCGCGAGCGGGTGGCGTGGACGCGCGACTTCCTGGGCTTTGCGGCTGCGCTGGCGCTGCTGCAATTCGTGCTGAACTTCAACTTCGTCTACCGCGCGGAGGCGCACATCACTTCCGGCCTGGTGGCGGTCGTCTTCGCGCTGCTGGTGGTGCCCAACGCGGTGCTGGCGCGCCTCTTCCTGAAGCAGCGGGTGTCGGCCCGCTTTGTCGCCGGATCGGCGGTGGCGGCGGCGGGCGTCGCGCTATTGTTCGTGCACGAGGCGCGCGCCGATCCCGGCGCGGTGGGCGCGACGCTGACGGGCATCGCGCTGACGGGCTGCGCGATCCTCTCCGCCTCCTGCGCCAACGTGATGCAGGCGACGGCGCGGGCGCGGCGGCACGCGATGGTGCCGACGCTGGCGGTGGCGATGCTGATGGGCAGCGCGATGGACGCGGCCTTCGCGCTCGCCACCGTCGGCCCGCCGGTGATCGATCCGCGGCCGGCGTACCTCGCCGGCTTGCTGTACCTCGGGCTCGTCGGATCGAGCCTCGCCTTCACGCTCTACTTCCGCATCATCCGCGCGATCGGGCCGGCGAAGGCGGCGTACAACGGGGTGATGGTGCCGGTGGTGGCGATGGCGCTGTCGACGCTGTTCGAAGGCTATCGCTGGTCCGCGCTGGCCGCGGCGGGAGCGCTGCTGGCGATGGCCGGGCTGGTGATCGCGCTGAGTGCGCGGCGGCCGGCGGGGTAGCGCCGAGGGCAGGATGTCTCACGCGGGGACGCGGAGAGTTGCGCGCGCCGAACCGTGCCGAGCCGCGCGAGCGGCTCATCATCGGCATGGCGGAGGTTCCTGCCTCGCGGCGCGAGGCGAGTGCGCCATTCTCCGCGCCTCCGCGCCTGCGCGTGAACTATCCCCGCAGCAGCGCGCGCAGGCCCGCGCGGTAATCCGGATAGCGCGGGCGCCAGCCGAGGACGCGCTTCGCCTTGCCGTTGGCGACGCGCCGGTTCTCCGCGTGGAAGGCGCGCGCGGCGGGGCTGAGCGCGTCCAGCGGGACGATCGCGGGCGGCGGCAGGCCCAGCAGCGCGGCGGCATGCGCGACCACCTCGTCCTGCGGCGCGGGCACGTCGTCGGCCAGGTTGTACGCCCCCGCGGGCGCGGCGAAGCCGGCGACGACCCCGGCGGCGATGTCGTCGACGTGAACGCGGCTGAACACCTGTCCCGCGATGCCGGTGCGATGCGCCTCCCCCGCCGCCACGCGGTCGAGCGGCGAGCGGCCGGGGCCGTAGATGCCGGGCAGGCGGAACACCCGCGCGCCCGCCGCCAGCCACGCGGCGTCGGCGGCGTTGCGGTAGGCGCGGCGCCCGCGGTCGGCCGGCGCGCTCTCGTCCACCCAAGCGCCGCCGGTGTCGCCGTAGACGCCGCTGGAGGAGAGATAGCCGAGCCACTTGCCCGCCAGCGCCGCGCCGTAGCGCGCGAGGACGGGGTCGCCCGCTTCGTCGGGCGGCACGCTGGAGAGGACGTGGGTCGCCGCCGCCAGCGCCGCGTCGGCCGCGTCGAAGCGCAGCGTGCCCTCACGCCCGTCGCGCGTGGTGCCGACGACCGGCATCCCGGCGCGTGCCGCGATCGCGCGCGCGGCATAGCCCAGGCCGAAGACGAGCAGCATCCTAGTCGAACTTGAGCGCCGGCCGCTCGACCTGCGCGTTCGGCACGTGATCCTTCTTCCACTGCATCGACATGCGCACGCGCGTCGCGCCCGAGGGATGGTCGAAGAACAGCGCCTCCTCCACCGGCCCCGGCTCGATCTTGCGATATTCGCTGAGCCGCATCGCCGCCTTGGCGAAGCCGTCCGGCGCGCGTGCGGCGTCGAGACCGAAGGCGTCGGCCTGGCTCTCGTTATGACGCACGATCGTGTTCATCACGGGGGTGAGCGGCACCATCGCCACGGAGACGAACGCCAGGAACAGCGGCGCCGACGCGGGATCGGCGACATCGCGCACGCCCCAGCGCGGATGGCGCGCGATCAGGCCGGGGACGATGCGGCTGGCGAGGAAGAAGAGCAGCAGCAGGATCGCGCCCAACCCAAGCACCAGGTTGCGGACGTGGTTCAGCACGTAATGCCCCATCTCGTGCCCCATCACCGCCAGCACCTCGTCCGGCCCGGTGCGGTTCAGGAGGTTGTCGTTCAGCGTGATGCGGATCGTCGGCCCGATGCCGGAGACGTTGGCGGAGATGCGCTTCGTCTGGCGCGACGCGTCGGAGACGTAGATGTGGTCGGCCGGAATACGGTTCTCGCGTGCGACGGCGACGATGCGGTCGCGCAGCGGGCCGGCTGGCATCTCGCTGTAGGTGTTGAACAGCGGCGCGACGAAGACGGGAGCGATCGCGACGGCAAGGAAGAGGAAGGCGATCGTCACCGCGGCGCCGATCGCCCACCAGCCACGGCGGAAGCGGCGGATCACCGCGAAAATGACGATGAAGAACAGGAAGTTGCCGATCAGCCCGATCACCAGCGCCTTTAGCTGGTCGACCCCCCAGGCGGCGAAGGTCTGGCTCATCAGCCCGTATTGCGCCTCCCGCACGAAATCCTCGTAGATCGTCCATGGCAGGAAGATCAGCGCGGTGGCGAGCGTGAAGGGGAGCGCGTAGAGCCCCGGCTGGAGCCAGCGCCGCCGCGTCACCCGCGCCGCCCAGGCGGACAGGCGCGCCGACCCGCCGGTGACGAGGAGCAGGCCGTAGCCCAGCACGGCGACGACCGCGTTCCACAGGATCAGCCAATAGCCGCCCTCGAAATAGGCGTCGGACCTCGCCCGCGCCGGCCCTTGCAGGAGGTCCAGATAGGCGCGCGTGGCGGTTTCCACGTCGAAGCCCTGCGCCGCCGCTGCGGCCATCGTCGCGATCATCCCGTCCCCCTTCGTCCCATCCGTGGATCAGAGAGGAAGCGACGCGGGGGATCAAGCCGTCCCCGCTCCGTTCGTCACTTCGCCATCGGCCCCTTGTAGAGCGTGCCGAACCAATCGCCCCTGTTCCACACCGGCCGCTGGTCCGCGTCGGCGATCTCGCGCGCGATGCGGTAGTTCACGTCGACGAAGCGGACGCCCTGGTCCCACAGGATCGGCTGCGTCAGGTCGTCGCACGGCTTGTGGTAGCACGTCTTGAGAAAGCCCTGGAACGCCGCCGCGCCCGCGCCCTTCTGCCCCGGCCACAGGAAGACCGAGGGGATGCCGCGCTCGACGAAGCGGTAATGGTCGGAGCGGACGAAGAACGCCTCCTCGGGATTGCCGTCGGGCGTCAGGCCGACACCCGCGCTGTTCACCGCGCAGCGCACGATCGGGCCGAGCGTGGAGCGTTCCGCGCCGAAGACGGTCATGTCCTCGAACCGGTAAAGCAGCACCGGCATGTCGAGGTTCACGTCGGCGACGATCGTATCCAGCGGCACCGTCGGATGCTGCGCGAAATAGTCCGCGCCGATCAGCCCCTTCTCCTCCGCGGTGACGGCCAGGAACATGACGGTGCGACGCGGCGGCTTTCCCGCAGCGGCGAATCGCTTCGCCTCCTCGATCAGGCTGGCGATGCCGATCGCGTTATCGAGCGCGCCGTTGTTGATGCGGTCGCCCTCGCCGTCCCCTTCCTTGGCAGGCGACACGCCGATATGGTCGAGGTGCGCGGAGAGGACGACCACCTCCTTGCCGACCTGCGGATCCGCGCCGGGGATGACGCCGACGACGTTGCTGCTGGTCGCGGGCGCGAAGGCGGTCTTCGTCGCCACCGCCAGCCGCCCGGCGGCGACGACGGGGCGGAAGCGCGGCTTCCCGCGCTCGCCCGCGGCGGCGATGGCGGCCCAGGCCGGGCCGAACAGCTTCGCCGCGCCCTCCTTCGACAGCATCGCCACCATCGGCACGCCGCGTGCGGCGGGGCCACCGCCGGCGCCGTCCGGCGTCGCCCAGGTCATCGCCGGGCGGTCCCAGCGCGTGACCGAGGCGGCGAAGCCCGGCGCGCGCCCGGAGGCGAGGTCGGCGATGCCGATCGCCCCCACCGCGCCGCGGCGCTGCGCCTCGCGCAGGCGCGCGTCGCGGGTGAAGCTCGCCTCGATCTCGCCGTCGCCCAGGCCGGGCGAGGCGCCGACGAAGGCGACGATCTTCCCCTTCACGTCGACGCCCTTGTAGTCGTCGTGGCCCAGCTTGGGCGCGGAGACGCCGTGGCCGACGAAGACGACGGGCGCGTCGAGCGTGGTGGCCGCGGCGCGCGCGTTGGCGAGCGGCAGGTAATCCTTGCCGAAGACCAGCGGCGTCGCGGCGCCCCTCGCCGGCGTCCACGTCAGGCTGCCCTCGCCCGCGGCGCGATAGGTGACGAGCGGCACCTTCTGCAGATAGCCGCCCGCGTCGCCCGCCGGGCGCAGCCCCGCGGCGGAGAATTGCGCGGCGACGTAGGCGGCGGCGACGTCATAGTCCGCGGTGCCCGCCTCCCGCCCCTTCAGCGCGTCCGACGCGAGGAACAGCACGTGCGCGCGCATCGCCGCCTGATCGGCGGGGAGCGGGGCGATCGGGCCGGCCTTGGGTGCCGGAGCGGGAGCGGGAGCGGCGGTCTGCGCCAGCGCGGCGGCGGGGAGCGTCAGGGCGGCGAGGAGGCGGAAGGCGTGGATCATGGCGCGACCGGTAGCAGCGCGCACGGGTCGCGCAAGCGACGGGTGGAACCTGCGCGCGCGCCACGTATATCACCGTCATGCTCGACGCCCTCTCCGCGCCCGCCCTCCCCCCCGTTCTGCGTCGCGAGGATTATCGCGCGCCCGAATGGACCGTGCCGGAGACCGACCTCGACTTCGCGCTCGATCCCTCCGCCACGCGGGTGCGCGCGCGGCTGTCGGTGCGGCGCAGCGGGGCGCACGACGCACCGCTGCGGCTGGACGGCGCGGGACAGGTGCCGCTGGCGGTGAGCGTCGACGGCGTCGCGATCAACGACTGGCGGCTGGAAGGCGAGACGCTGGTGATCCCGCTGTCCGGCGACGCGCACGTGGTCGAGACCGAGGTGGAGATCGCGCCGGACCGCAACACGCAGCTGATGGGCCTGTACGCCTCGGGCGGGAACCTGTGCACGCAGTGCGAGGCGGAAGGCTTCCGCCGCATCACCTATTTTCCCGATCGGCCCGACGTCCTGTCCACCTATCGCGTGCGGATGACCGCGGATGCCGCGCGCTTTCCGGTGCTGCTGGCCAACGGCGATCCGGTGGCGCGGGGCGAGAACGGCGACGGCACGCACTGGGCGGAGTGGCACGATCCCTTTCCCAAGCCGTCCTACCTGTTCGCGCTGGTGGCGGGGAAGCTGGCGGTGAACCGGTCGAGCTTCACCACGCGGTCGGGGCGTGAGGTGGAGCTGGGCATCTACGTCCGCGCTGCCGACCTGCCGCGCACCGAGCACGCCATGCACGCGCTGAAGCTGTCCATGGCGTGGGACGAGCGGGTCTACGGCCGCGAATACGACCTGGACGTGTTCAACATCGTCGCCGTGGACGACTTCAACTTCGGCGCGATGGAGAACAAGGGGCTGAACATCTTCAACAGCCGCTACATCCTGGCCGATCCCGACACCGCCACCGACTACGACTATGACGCGATCGCCGCGGTGGTGGCGCACGAATATTTCCACAATTGGTCGGGCAACCGCGTCACCTGCCGCGACTGGTTCCAGCTGAGCCTCAAGGAAGGGTTCACCGTCTATCGCGACCAGGGGTTCAGCGCGGACCAGGGTTCGGCCGCGGTGAAGCGGATCGAGGACGTGCGGGGCCTGCGCGCGGCGCAGTTCCCGGAGGATGCCGGGCCGCTCGCCCATCCGATCAGGCCGGAAAGCTATATCGAGATCAGCAACTTCTACACCGCGACCATCTACAACAAGGGCGCCGAGGTCATCCGCATGATGGCCACGATCCTGGGACCGGAGGCGTTCCGCGCCGGCAGCGACCTGTATTTCGACCGGTTCGACGGCACGGCGGCGACGTGCGAGGATTTCGTCGCCTGCATGGAGGAGGCGAGCGGCGCGGACCTGACGCAGTTCCGCCGCTGGTACAGCCAGGCGGGCACGCCGCGCGTCTCCGCCTCGCTGGAACATCACGCGGGCAGCGGGCGCGCGACGCTGAACCTGGGACAGAAGGTGCCCGACACGCCGGGGCAGACGGGCAAGGCACCGCAGGTGCTGCCGCTGAAGGTGCGGCTGTTCGGCAGCGAGACCGGGCGTCCCCTGAGCGAGGAGCAGCTGGTGCTGCTGAGCGAGCCGAGCATGAGCGTGACGTTCGAGACGGTGACGGAGCGGCCGGTCGTGTCGCTGAACCGCGGCTTCTCCGCCCCCGTCGTGATCGAGAGCGACCGCACCGCCGCCGACCTCGCCTTCCTGGCGCGGACCGACGACGATCCCTTCGCCCGCTACGAGGCGATGCAGCAGCTGATGCTGGACACGCTGATCGCCGCCACCGTCGAAGGGCGCGCCGATCACGACGCGGTGGTCGCCGCGGTCGCCGACACGCTGGACGGGGCGACGAGCGGCGAGCTGGATGCGGCATTCGTCGCCGAGGCGGTGCTGCTGCCGTCGGAGGCGTTCGTCGGCGACCAGCTGGCGCTGGTCGATCCCGACGCGGTGTTCCGCGCGCGCGAGGGGCTGCGCCGCGATCTCGGCCGCCGGCTGGAGGCGCGCTGGCGGCAGGCGTACGACACCGGGGCGGGCGAGCCCTATTCCTACACGCCCGAGGCGAAGGGCGCGCGGCGGCTGCGCAACGTGGCGCTCGGCTATCTCGCCGCCTCCGGCGCCGCCGACGCCGCGCAGGTGGCGTGGCGGCAGTTCGAGCGCGCGGACAACATGACCGACCGGCAGGGCGCGCTGACCACGCTGGTCAACGGCGTGTCCGACGAGCGCGAGGCGGCGCTGGACGTGTTCTACAACCGCTACGCCGACAACGGGCTGGTGCTCGACAAATGGTTCCAGACGCAGGCGCTGTCGTCGCGCGACGACACCGCGGCGCTGGTCGCGGCGCTGGCGCAGCACCCCGACTTCACGCTGGCCAATCCCAACCGGGCGCGTGCGCTGGTCGGCGCGTTCGGCGTCAACCAGCGTGCCTTCCACACCGAAGGAGGCGCGGGCTATCGCTGGCTGGCCGACCAGCTGCTGGCGCTGGACGCGCTCAATCCGCAGACCGCGGCGAAGCTGCTGCCCCCGCTCGGCCGCTGGCGCCGCTTCGCGCCCCCGCGCGCCGCGCTGATGCGCGCCGAGCTGGAGCGCATCGCCGGCACGCCGGGCATCTCGAAGGACCTGTTCGAGCAGGTGTCGAAGAGCCTGGAGGGTTAGAGGGGTAGAGCGAAAGGCCAAAGCTCCGCTCGCCCTGAGTAGAGGCTGAGCGAAGCCGAAGCCTCGTCTCGAAGGGCACGCGTCAACGGTGCTTCGAGACGGCATTTCGTCTTCGCTCAATGCCTTCTCAGCACGAAGCGTGAGTCCGGCCAGTACGATGCCAACCTACCCAAAATGAGAAAGGTCGAATGCGGACGCATCCGGCCCGCGCTATGGCGAGGGTCGGGTGCGACCGGGGGAAAGCATCGGGCGGCGGTTTCGGGGGGAACGCCGCCCGATCAGCCCGAGTTGCGCAGCGCGGTGGCGATGGCGTTGATCGACAGCAGGATGCCCTGCCGCACGCGCCCATCGTCCTCGCCGGCGCGGTGGCGCTTCATCAGCTCGATCTGCAGCAGGTTCAGCGGCTCGATATAGGGCAGCCGCAGCCGGATCGAGGCGTCGAGCGCCTGGTGCTTCTCGAGCAGGTGCGACTGGCCGGTGACGTCGAGCAGGCCGTCGTGCGTCGCCTGCCAGCCGTCGCGGATGCGGCCGAACACCGTGTCGCGCAAGGCCGTGTCCTGCACCAGCCCGGCGTAGCGGCGCGCGATGCCCATGTCGGACTTCGCCAGCACCATCTCCATGTTGGCCAGCGTGGCGGAGAAGAGCGGCCAGCCCTGTGCCATGTCGCGCAGCAGCGCCTTGTCCTCGAACGCGGCCAGCGCCTGCCCCACGCCGTACCAGCCGGGCAGCATCACCCGCGCCTGGGCCCAGCTGAACACCCAGGGGATGGCGCGCAGATCCTCGATCGCGTCGGATTTCTTGCGGCTGGCGGGGCGGCTGCCGATCTTCAGCCCGGCGATCTCCGCGATCGGCGTCATCTCGCGAAAGAAGGTGCGGAAGCCGTCCGTCTCGTAGACCAGCCCGCGATAGGCGCGGAAGGCGTCGGCGGAGAGGCGATCCATCGCGGCGGCGAATTGCGCATTGTCGCCGTTCGACAGATGCGCGGGCTCCAGCGTGGCCAGCAACGTGGCCGACGCCATCGCCTCGAGATTGGTCACCGCGCTCTCGCGCGTGCCGTACTTGCCCGCGATGACCTCGCCCTGCTCGGTGATGCGGATGCGGCCCTGCACGGTGCCGGGCGGCTGCGCGCGGATCGCGGCGAAGGCGGAGCCGCCGCCGCGCCCCACCGCGCCGCCGCGGCCGTGGAACAGCTGCATCCCGACGCCGACCGCGTCGAACACCGGCTTCAGCGCGGTCGACGCCTTGGACAATTGCCACGTGGACGTCAGGTAGCCGCCGTCCTTGTTGCTGTCCGAATAGCCGATCATCACTTCCTGATGGCCGCGCGCGCGGGCGATCGCGCGCACCTCGGGAATGGCGAACCATTCGGTCATGATCGCGGGGGCGGCCTCCAGATCCTCGATCGTCTCGAACAGCGGCACCGCCATGATCGCCGCCGATGGGTCGTCGCCGGGCCGGTAGAGGCCGACCTCCTTGAGCAGCAGGTGGACCTCCAGCAGGTCGCTGACCGACTTGCACATGCTGACGATATACTGGCGGATGCAGGCCGGGCCGTAGGTGGCGTGCGCGTCGGCGGCGGCCTGCACGATCGCCAGCTCGCCCCGCGTCTCTTCCGAATAATCGGCGAAGCGGCTGGTCAGCGGGCGCGGGGTGGCGAGTTCCTGCCGCAGCAGCATGACGCGCGCGTCCTCGTCCAGCGCGGCGTAATCGTCGACGACGCCCGCGACGCGCAGCATCTCCGCCACCACGCCCTCGTGGATCGCGCTGTTCTGCCTGAGGTCGAGCGTGGCGAGGTGGAAGCCGAAGACTTCCACGGCACGGATCAGCCGGCCGACCGCACCGCCGGAGCCAAGCAGCCCCTCCCCCTCGCGCGACAGCCCGCGCGCGATCGAGACGAGGTCGGCGCGCAGCGCGGCGGGATCGGCGTACGGCTCCCCCTTCAGCGCGCCGGGGCGCGGGGCGGGCTGCCCCGTGAGCGCGGCATAGGTGGCGGCGGTGCGGGCGTAGATGCCCGACAGCGCGCGACGATAGGGCTCGTCGCTGCGGCTCTCCGCCGCGTCGCCGCTCGCCCCGGCCAGCGCGACCACCGCGTCGTCGACATGAGCGTGATCGGCGGAGATCGACAGTTCCGCGCCCATCGCGTGCAGCTGATCGAGATAGAAGCCGAGCGCGGCCTGCGCCGCCTTCGCCAGCGCGGCCTTCAGCGAATCGGCGGTGACGAAGGGGTTGCCGTCGCGATCCCCGCCGATCCAGCTGCCCGGCCGCAGGAAGGCCGGCGTGCGCTGGCCGAGCGCGCGGTCCCAGCGCTGGTAGAGCGCGGGGATGACGGGCAGGAAGACGTCGCGCAGGTAGGAAAGCGCGGTCTCCACCTCGTCCACGACGTACAGTCGCTCGCGCCGCAGCACCCGCGTCTGCCACAGCAGCGCGACCTGGCGCACGATCGCCTCGTCGACCAGGTCGCCCTCCGGCGTCGTCTCCGCGCCGCGGTCGCGCATCGCCATCAGCTGCGCGATGCGGTTGCGGTGGTCGATCATCGACTTGCGCCGCACCTCCGTCGGGTGCGCGGTGAGTACGGGGGCGATCAGCGCGTGGTCGAGCAGCGCCAGCACGTCCGCGCGCGCGACGCCCGCCTGCTCCAGCCGGGCGAGCGCGGCGGCGAGGTCGGCCCCCTCCTCCGCGGCGATGCCCTGGCGATCCTCGGCGAGGTTGGCCAGCATGGAGAACAGCATGAAGCCGCGGACGAAATCGAGCGTCTCGTCGAGGTCCATCTGCCCCAGCTCGGCATCGGTGGATGCCGTGCCGTTGCCGCGGTGCCGCTCCACGGAGGCGGAACGGATCGCCTCCGTCCGCTCGTACAATCGCTCCCCGCCATAGGCGCGGATGACGTCGCCCAGCACGCGGCCGAGATAGCGGACGTCGGGATTGTTGGTGATCGAAGGGAGGCTGGCCATGCGCGTCATGCTGCGCTGCGGCAGGGGGCGAGGTCAACCGTCTCCTCCCCGGCACGGGGAGGGGGACCGCTCGCAAAGCGAGTGGTGGAGGGGAAGGGCCACGAAGCGCACGCCCGTGGATGTCCCCCTCCACCAGCCTGCGGCTGGTCCCCCTCCCCGTGCCGGGGAGGTTATTTCACTTCGCCGCGCCCGCCGCGTTCGTCGCCGGCTCCTCCGCGGGCGTCGGCAAGTCCATCTCGCGCTGGGCGCGCGCCTTCTCGCGCTCGGCGCTGGTGACGGTGCCGTCGCGGTTCTCGTCCTGATGGTCGAAGCGGGCGAGCATCCACTTGCTCCACTCCTCGTTCGAGATGCCGCCGTCGCCGTTGGCGTCGATCTCGGCGAAGCGCGGTGCCAGGCGCGGGCTCAGCTCGCTCGCCACCAGCTTGTCGTCGTCGTTGCGGTCCAGCCGGCGGAAGCGGCGCTCCACCACGCCGCCATAGTCGAGCCGCGACATGACGAAGGGCGGCGTGAAGTTCTGCACCGCGGCGTTCGTCTCCGCCTTCTCCTCGGCAGACGGGCCGCAGCCGGCGACAAGCAACACGGCCACGACCAGGGCCCCCTTCGACTTCGACACGCGCGCGCTCCCCTTCAGGCTTCCAGCTCAACGTCCCAGTAGAGCCAATCGTGCCACGTGTCGTGAAGGTAGTTGGGCGGAAAGCGCCGGCCGTGTTCCTGCAATTGCCAGCTCGTCGGGCGGATCGGCTCGAGATACAGCGGCATGTGCGCCTGCCGCGGGGTGCGCCCGCCCTTCTTCAGGTTGCACGGCGCGCAGGCCGTGACGACGTTCTCCCACGTGGTGCGCCCGCCCTGCGCGCGCGGCACGACGTGATCGAAGGTCAGGTCGCGCGCGACGCCGCAATATTGGCACGCGAACCGGTCGCGCAGGAACAGGTTGAACCGGGTGAAGGCGGGAAACTGCGACGGCTTCACGAACTGCTTCAGCGCGATCACCGACGGCAGCTTGATCGCGTGGTTGGGGCTGCGCACCTCGCGCTCGTAGTGGGCGACCACGTCGACGCGGTCGAGGAACACCGCCTTCACCGCGGTCTGCCACGGCCAGATGCTGAGCGGATAATAGCTGAGCGGCGTGTAGTCGGCGTTCAGCACCAGCGTCGGACAACTCTCCGGATGCCGGATGAGGTCGGGATGGAACACAGATGCTCCCCTGCTCGCCGTTCTGCGCCTCCCCCTGCGGGGCGGGCGTGACGCCATGATGACAGAGCGCGAATCGCGGGGTCAAGCCTTTGCGGCACGGGCGGGCTTCTGGCAGGAGGACGCCCGCGCCACCCGAGTTACGAAAGCCAACGCCATGTCGACCCACTCCGCCCGCCTGGCCGCCCTGCGCGCGCAGCTGACCCGCGACCGGCTGGACGGCTTCGTCGTGCCGCTGACCGACGAGCATATGAGCGAATATGTCGGCGCCTACGCGCAGCGGCTCGCCTGGCTGACGGGGTTCCAGGGTTCGGCCGGCACCGCCGTGGTGCTGCGCGAGGAGGCCGCCATCTTCACCGACGGGCGCTACACCATCCAGGTGCGCGAGCAGGTGGCGGCGGACGAGTGGCACTATGTCGGCGTGCCGGAGACCAGCGTCGCCGACTGGCTGGCGGCGCACGCCGCGCCGGGCGCGCGCATCGGCTACGACCCGTGGCTGCACACCCGCGGCTGGGTGGACGAGACCGCCCGCGTGCTGGCGGCGGTGGGCGCCGAACTGGTGGGGGTGGACGCGAACCCCGTCGACGCGGTGTGGACCGACCGCCCCCTCCCCTCCGACGCGCCGCTGTCGGTGCAGCCGGATGCGCTGGCGGGGCGCGGCAGCGCGGCCAAGCGCGCCGACGTCGCCGACTGGCTGGTGCAGGCGGGCGCGGACGCGCTGATCGTCCCCGCGCTGGATTCGATCGCCTGGCTGCTGAACGTGCGCGGCACCGACGTGGAGCGCACGCCCGTCGCGCTGTCCTATGCCGTGGTCCACGCGGACGGCACCGCGGAGCTGTTCGTCGCGCCGGGCAAGGTCGACGACACAGTGGCGCAGCACTTGGGCAATGCCGTGCGCGTGCGCGACCGGGCCGCGTTCGCCGCGGCGCTGGGCGGCTTCGCCGGCAAGCGGGTGGCGATCGATCCGTCGCTGGCGGTCTCCGCCATCTTCGATCGGGTGGAGGCGGGGGGCGGCACCACGCTCCCGCTGCGCGACCCCACCCTCCTCGCCAAGGCAGTGAAGAATGCGGGCGAGATCGCCGGCCATCGCGCCGCCTCGCTGCGCGACGGGGCGGCGCTGACCCGCTTCCTGCGCTGGATCGCGGCCGAGGCGCCGGCGGGCGGGCAGACCGAGCTGTCCGCCGCGGCCAGGCTGGAGGCGTTCCGGCGCGAGACGGGCGCGCTGAAGGACCTGTCGTTCGACGCCATCTCCGCCACCGGGCCGCACGGCGCGATCCCGCACTATCGCGTCGACGAGGCGTCGAACCTGCCGATCGAGCGCGGGCAGCTGTTCCTGATCGATTCGGGCGGGCAATATGCCGACGGCACGACCGACGTGACCCGCGTGGTGCCGGTGGGCGAACCGACCGCGGAGATGCGCGACCGCTTCACCCGGGTGCTGAAGGGACATATCGCCATCGCCACCGCCGTCTTCCCGCACGGCACCACCGGGCAGCAGATCGACGCGCTGGCGCGGCTGCCCCTGTGGCAGGCGGGACTCGACTTCGCGCACGGCACCGGCCACGGCGTGGGCGCCTACCTGTCGGTGCACGAGGGGCCTGCGCGGATCGCCAAGCCGGGCTATCCCGGCGGCGGCCCGCAGGAGCCGCTGCGCGCGGGCATGATCCTGTCCAACGAGCCGGGCTATTACAAGGCCGGCGAGTACGGCATCCGGATCGAGAACCTGCTGCTCGTCGAGGAGCGCGAGATCGCCGGCGGCGAGGCGCCGATGCTGGCGTTCGAGACGCTGACGCTGGCGCCGATCGAGCGAGACCTGATCGATCCGGCGCTGCTGACCGATGACGAATTGACGTGGATCGACGCCTATCACCGACGCGTGGCCGACGCGCTCCGCCCGCTGTTGCCGGGGGAGGATGCCGCGTGGCTCGACGCGAAATGCGCGCCGCTGACGCGCTGACATCGGGCGCTAGGACGACGTCGCCCGCAGCGCGGACTCGCCCGGCGCCTACTCCGCCTGCGGTTCGCCCTGCCCGCCGTCGGGCAGGGATCGATCCGCCGTCGCGCCGGGCGGCTCCGCCGCCGCGCGCGACTGGGCCTTGCGCCGCTTCAGGTTCTCGCGCAGCTCTCGCGCCAGCCGCTCCGCCCGGTCGTCCCTGCTCATGCCCCGCGCGCTAGACCGCCGCGACGACCTTGACAATCGCCGCCCGCTCGTCTCTTAGCGCGCTTCCGTCCGAACGGGCGAGTGCTGCCGTAGCTCAGTGGTAGAGCGCATCCTTGGTAAGGCTGAGGTCGTGAGTTCAATCCTCACCGGCAGCACCATTCTTTCCTGACATCCGCTCGACGCGTCCATGCAGGCCGCGCCTCCGCCGCCCGCTTGATCTGCGTCACCACGTTTCGCCGGCGTCGGATCGGCGCGCCGCGCGTTTAAGCCGCTTCCGACAGGAGAAGGCTGATGTCGATCGATCGAGCCGGTGCGCAGGCTACCGCCCGCGAGCTGCACCGCGAGGAGGAACGGGAGAAGGCGATCGCCCGCGCGCTGCCGCCCGGGCCGGAACAGGACGCGCACTGGATGCGGGGCGAGCGCCTGTCGGACGAGGCGTGGTCGCTGGAGGAGCGCTACGACCTCGAGATCACGCCCAGCGGCCTCTGGCACTAGGCCTTGCCCCGTTACCTGGTCGCGCAGAGCGAACGACCCGAGGAACGCGAGCGGCGCCGGCGGCGCGCCGGCAAGAGCTCGGGCGAGACCTATGCCGCGACGCTGTCGCAATTGTGCCCCGGCGCGTCGGTCGACATCGTCTCCCCGGCGGATGCGAGCGCCGGTCCGTTCGCGGCGGCGGACCTGATCCGCTACGACGCCATCCTGCTGACCGGATCGCCGATGCACGTCTACGACGATGCGCCCGACGTGCGGCGGCAGCTGGCGTTCATGCGCGCGGTGTTCGCGTCCGGCGTGCCCTCGTTCGGATCGTGCGCCGGGCTGCAGGTCGCGACCGCCGCGGCGGGCGGGCGGGTGCGCAAGATGCCCGAGCGGCTGGAAGCGGGCGTCGCGCGGCGCATCGCGGCGACCGACGCGGGACGGGCGCATCCGCTGCTGGAAGGCCGCCCGGCCGCGTGGGACGCGCCGGCGATCCACGGCGACGAGGTGGAGGAGCTGCCCGCCGGTGCGACGCTGCTGGCGAGCAACGGCGTCACGCGGGTGCAGGCCGCGGAGATTTGCCACGACCGCGGGGTGTTCTGGGGAGTGCAATATCATCCCGAGCTGTCGATTGAGGAAGTGGCGCTCGCCCTGCGCGACTCTGCCGGCGATCTGGTCGAGGCCGAGCTCGCCGGGTCGGAGTGCGAGGTCCAGGCCCACGTGGACGACCTGCTCGCGCTGCACGCGCATCCCGACGATCGCGCGGTGCGATGGCGGCTGGGCGTGGACGGGGAGTTCGCCGAGGAACGCCGGCGCCGGTGCGAGCTGACCAACTTCCTGCGCCACGCCCCCGCGCTGCGCAACGCCGCGCCCGTGGCAGCGTAGCTAGCGCGCGACGGCGGGAGCGTCGGCCAGGCGGCGGAGGTGGTCGACCACCTGATACGCCGCGAACGGCGCGACGAGCGTGTCGTGCGGACCACGCTCGATCGGGCCGGCGCGCACTTCCTTCTGCAACAGGAGAACGGGCGCGCGCAGGCTCTGGACCGCGCCGTTCAGCCGACCGCCGTCGGCGTCGAACAGCGACGTGCTCGCCACCACGGCGAACGGCGGATGGCGCATCCGCGCGGCCAGCCCCTCCGCCTCCTCGATCGTCCGCGCGGGGCCGACGATCTGCCCCCCGGCCCCCGCGATCCCGTCGCGGACATAGCCGGCGAGGAACGTATCCTCCTCGATCAGCAGGACGAGCTTGCCGGCGAGCGGGAGTGAAGCATCTTCCATGCTATTGATATAACACGAAAATATCAGCCCGGCGCTGATCTGCGGCAGGGTCGTACCTTTTTCGTCTGCGCGCGGGACGGTACCCGCCGCCTCACGCGAAGGCCGGCGCCTGGCGCAATTGCTGATAGGCGGCGATTACCGCGGAGAGCCGCGCCTCGTGCGAGCGGTCGCCGCCGTTGCGATCGGGATGGTAGCGGCGGACGAGCTCGGAATAGCGGCGGCGCAGCGCGGCGCGGTCCGCGTCGGGCGCGAGGCCCAGCACGTCGAGATTGCGGCGATCCTCGCCAGACAGCGGCTTGCCGTCGCTCCGCTCGGGCGCGGCGGCTCGGCGGAAGCGCGCGGCGATGGCGTCCAGCGGGTCCGCGAAATCGGCCCAGCGTGGCCCGGCGTCACCGGCACCCGCGCGGGCGAAGGCACGCGTCTCGCGCTCCCAGCCCGCGATCGGGCTCTGCGCGCGGCGGATCTCCTCCGCGGTCATGCCGTCGAAGTAATTGTAGCCCGCGTTGAAGGCGCGGACGTGCTCGAGGCAGAACCAGCGGAACGCGGGCGGCCCTTCGCCGCCGGGCCCTTCCAGCGGCGGTGCGCGGAACTCGCCCGCCTCCGCGCAACCGGGGTGGTCGCAGGCCCGGCCACTCCCTTCGACCCGGCCGTGGAATCGCGTGTTCGCGCGCCGATCGGACAAGACTCTCGCTACCTTCCCGAAAAAGCGGCCTATATGTGCACCCATGCCCGATCCCGCCACCGCCCCCCTGCAAGATGTGATCGCCGCGCGCCTGACCGACGCGCTGGCGCCGACGCACCTCCTCGTCACCAACGACAGCGCGCAGCATCGCGGCCATGCCGGGGACGACGGCACGGGCGAGAGCCACTTCAGCGTCGTCGTCGAGAGCGCGGCGTTCGCCGGGCTGTCGCGGGTGGCGCGGCAGCGGCTGGTCAACCGGGCGCTGGCGGACCTGCTGGAAACGCGCATCCACGCGCTGGCGATCGTGGCGCGCGAGCCGGGGGCGTGAGCTACCGCCTGTTCTACTGGCCGCAGATTCAGGGCCGCGGCGAGTTCGTGCGGCTGGCGCTGGAGGCGGCGGGGATCGACTATGACGACGTCGCGCGGCGGACGGGCGCCGAGGGACTGATGAGCGACATGGCGGCCCGGCGCGGCCGCGCGCCGTTCGCGCCACCCTATCTGGATGCCGACGGGCTGGTGATCGCGCAGGTCGCCGATATCCTGCTGTATCTCGGCGACCGGCACGGGCTCGCGCCGTCGAACATCGCCGACCGCTACTGGATCCACCAGGTCCAGCTGACCATCGCCGACCTTGTCGCCGAGGTGCACGACGTGCACCACCCGGTCGACCTTAGCGCCTATTACGAGGAGCAGAAGGACGAGGCGGCGCGGCGAGCCGGCGTGTTCCGCGCGGCGCGGCTGCCCAAGTTCCTCGACTGGCTGGAGGGCGCGGCGGAGGCGAACGCGGGGGAGTGGCTGATCGATCATCGCTGGACCTACGCCGACACGTCGCTGTTCCAGGTGATCGAGGGGCTGCGCTACATGTTCCCGCGGCGCATGGCGACGCTGGCGCCGCGCTATCCGGCGCTGGCGCGGGTGCATGGCCTGGTCGCGGCGCTGCCGGGCGTGCGCGCCTATCTGTCGAGCGAGCGGCGTATTCCCTTCAACACACAGGGCATCTTTCGTCACTATGCCGAACTCGACGCCGAATAGGATGCCGCGCCCCGCGGCGCGCATCCTGCTGGTCGACGCGCAGCGGCGCGTGCTGCTGTTCCGCTTCGCGCCCGACGATCGCCCGCCCTTGTGGTGCACGCCCGGCGGCGCGGTGGATCCCGGCGAGAGCTACGAGGCGGCGGCGCGGCGCGAGCTGCACGAGGAGACCGGGCTGGACGTGGACTGCGGCGCGCAGGTGGCGCAGCGGACGGTGGACTTCCTGACGTTCGAGCGCGTCGAGGTGACCGCGGACGAGCGCTGGTTCCGCGTCGACGTGGACGCGCACGAGGTCGCCGCCGCCGCACCTACCGAGCAGGAAGTGCGGCTCGGCATGCAGGGCCGCTGGTTCGCGCGCGAGGAGATCGCCCGCTGGCCCGAGACGATCTATCCCGCCGACCTGATCGAGATGCTGGAGGAGACCGACCGATGACGCGCGACGACCTGATCCTCCAGACGCTGGAGCCGGCGACCCACGACCTGGGCGGGTTCAAGGTGTACCGCACGCTGCCGCATCGCGAGCGGACGATGGTGGGGCCGTTCCTGTTCTTCGACCAGATGGGTCCCGCGCACCTGCCGCCCGGCGACGGCGTGGATGTGCGCCCGCACCCGCACATCGGGCTGTCGACGGTCACCTGGCTGTTCGAGGGCGCGTTCCAGCACAAGGACTCGCTCGGCACCGACCAGCGGATCGAGCCGGGAGCGGTGAACCTGATGACCGCGGGCACGGGGATCGTCCACTCGGAGCGATCGCCCGCGGACGTGCGGCCCGGCGGACCGAGCCTGGCCGGGATACAGACGTGGCTGGCGCTGCCCGACGGCAGGGAGGAGGTGGCGCCCGCGTTCCAGCACGTCGCCGCGCCGGACATGCCGGTCGTGGAGGGCGGCGGCGCGCGCGCGACGGTGGTGATGGGAAGCCTGTGGAAGCAGACCTCGCCGGTGAAGGCGTGGGCCGATACGATCTACGCCGACATCGCGCTGGAGGCGGGCGGCAGCGTGCCGCTGGACGACAGCACCGACGAGCGCGCGGTCTATCTGGCGCTGGGCGAGGCGACGCTGGACGGGCTGACGCTGGAGCCGCAGCGGCTGTACGTGCTGCGCCCTGGCGTGGCCGCCACGCTGCGCTCCGCACGCGGCGGGCGCGTGATGCTGGCGGGCGGCGCTGCCTTCGCGACGCCGCGGCACGTGTGGTGGAATTTCGTCCATTCGTCGCGCGAGGCGATCAGAGAGGCGCGACGCGCGTGGAAGGGGGGCGAGTTCGCGACCGTGCCGGGCGATGCGGCGGAACGCATCCCGCTGCCCGAGGTGCCCAAGACGGTCAGCTATCCGTGACGCCCCGCCGTCCCGCTCGGCGATCCTTCGGAACGGGTCGCACGGAGGGTCCGCCTACTTGCGTCCCGCCAGCATATCCCAGAGGATCGGCGGCGTGATCTGCTTCGCGAGGACCTTGGGCGACCACCGCTGCTTCTCGCCGGGGCGCAGCGCGGAACTCACCAGCGAATGCAGGTCGACGACCTACGCCGCTACTATGCCGAACCTGGGGGCAGCATGTCGCGAGACGACATCGTCGATGAGCGGTAGAGGTTCGCCAGGATCTCCTTGTAGACGGCGAGACGCTGCCGTACCTGCGCCATCCCCTTGGCCTCCTGAGCAGCGAGGGCGTGCCTTCGGTCCAGGGCGTCGAGAGAGAAGGTAATCGCCTGCTCGTCGGTCATCCCTGTGACAGGGATCATCGCATCGTATCCGAGCATACCGAACAGCCCGCTGAACTTCCGGCTGTACGCCACCGGCAACACCGGCGTGCCCGCTGAAAATGCGCCGATGCACGCATGCATCCGGCCAGCAACGAGGAAATCGAGCGAGGAAATGTAGCTTTTCGCTGCGCATGGATGGGAAAAGTCGGGTACACGGATCGTCTCCGGATAGTCCCCCGACAGCAGGTCGGCACGCCGACCGTCGTCGTCTTCCGGCATCCGCCGGCTGCAGCAGTGCGTGATGAGGTGCACCTCGGCTCCCCGCGCGAGCAGCGTCTCGATCAAGCGGCGTGTATAGACAGCGTAGTCGATCGAGAGACCAAATCGGTTGCTGCCTGTTTCCGCCTCGTGGAAAAGCAACCCGGATACGTTGACGCCGACACGCAGCCGATCGCCGCCGCGTTCCGCGGCGCGGCTCTCATAGGGCAGCTCGAACGCCACGTCCGCGGCCAACGACAGCGGTGCACGCGGGGCGAGTTGCGTCGCGACCTCGAAGGACTGCGAATCACGCGCCACTGTCGCACGTGTCCTATTCATGATGTAAGCGGCGATCCACCGGCTCCGCGGCTTTTCGAAGGGTCCGATCGTCATCGGCGATAGTATAAGCGGAACCCGGCGCGCGATAACGAGCAATTTCGTCGCGCAGATAAAGAAGAAACGCTTCCGATGGTAGATGTCAGTGAAGCTGTCACCCCCGCTGATGTCAAGAACGGCATCGCATCTCGCAAATTCTCTCCACAGACCCGAAGGTGAAAACAGAGAACGAGCATCGATTCCTATCGATCGAATACTCCCGCCACTGATATCCGGCGTCTCGCCGTCTCTCATCCCTATCGAGACGAACTCGATGTCTATCCCTTCTTTCGCCGCGACCTCGGATGCGATGCTCATGTTTGCGATCGTCAACGCGGCGACACCAAGATTACCAGATGACAGCGAGTGAAAGAGGAGCCCGATCCGTAGTTTCTTTCTTGGCATAACACCTGATCCGTATCGCTGGGCCCCGCACTGATTGGCAAGGGAGGTCGAGAGCATATTAGTTCGCCGATTGCGGCCGAGTGCCAGCGGGTTGACGTTATGTCCACCTTCGAAGGTCATCCTGACTGTCCTGTCGATTCTGACCACGAAGACGGGCTCAGCGGTCAGCTTTCGCTTGGCAGCAAGTTGATCTAGGGCGGCGGTATGGCGGTCGGGATGCACGGATTGATGAGCCTCTTTCGCCAGCGCACGAGGGAGCGCGCCCTTGTTCCCCCCGTGCTCGCCACCTATGCCCGCCCGAACTGGATCCAGCGCCATCGCATGCTGTGCCTGGCAGTCCTGCTCGGCTTCGCCTTTGTCTACTCGGCCGCTTTCACGCTGATCGGCCGCTTTATGCCGATGCCTTTCATGACCCCGCTGGCCCTTATGCTGGGTCTGGTGGTGTGGATGCTGCCGGAGAACGATCGCCCGCCGACCCGCGCGCTGGAGCGGCTGACCTTCGCCTATATCGTCGCACTGCTGTGCTGGCCCGACTATCTCGCCGTCGCGCTGCCGGGGCTGCCGTGGATCACGCTGCTGCGGCTGACGGGCTTCCCGCTGGTCATCACCCTGCTGCTGTGCGTGTCCGTGTCGCCGACGTTCCGCGCCGAGATGAAGGACCGGCTGTCGGCGGTGCCGGCCATTTGGAAGTGCGTGCTGGCGGTCACCATCATCGCGCTGTTCTCGATCGCCTTGTCGGAGGACGTGTCCGCATCCGCCAGCCGTTTCGTCGTCATGCTGGTCAACTGGACCGGCGCCTTCTTCGTCGGCGTCTACGTCCTGTCGCTGCCGCGCCGCATCGAGTGGCTGGGCTACCTGCTGTGGGGGATCGCGATCTATGTGACGGCGGTCGGCTTCCAGGAATGGCGGTTCAGCCATGTGCCCTGGGCCGGGCACATCCCCTCGTTCCTGGCGGTCCAGGACGAATCGGTGATGCGCATCCTGGCCGGATCCGCGCGCGCCGCGACGGGCATCTATCGCGTGCAGAGCAAGTTCACGACCAGTATCGGCCTCGCCGAATTCCTCTCGCTGGCGCTGCCCTTCATCCTGCACGTGATGGTCAGGACGCAGCGCACCGGCGTGCGGCTGGCCGCGCTCGCTTCGATTCCGCCGATCATCTGGGTCCTCGTCAAGACCGATTCGCGGATCGGCATGGTCGGGCTGTTCCTGTCGCTGCTGTTCTACGCGCTGGCGTGGGGCGCGATGCGCTGGCGCTTCGACAAGGGCAGCCTGTTCGGCCCCGCGGTGACGCTGGCCTATCCGGCGATCTTCACCGGCTTCATCATCGCCACCTTCTTCGTCGGACGGTTGCGCAACAGCGTGTGGGGGACGGGCGCGACCGCGGCCAGCACGCAGTCGCGGCGGATGATGTACGAGATGGGCATCCCCATGGTGCTGAAGAACCCGCAGGGTCACGGCCTGGGTATGGGCGGACGCACGCTGGGCTTCGTCAATCCCGCCGGCACCATGACGATCGACACCTACTATCTCGCCGTCGCGCTGGAGCTCGGGCTGCTCGGCTTCTTCCTCTACTTCGGCATGTTCCTCGTCGCGATCTTCCAGGGAGCCAAGACGGTGTGGCGCGCGCCGACGGGGGATGCGCTCTATCTGGTCCCGGTCACGATCGCGCTGACCAACTTCTTCGTCATCAAGTCGGTCTTCAGCCAGCTGGAGAACCATCCGCTCGCCTTCATGCTGCTCGGCGCATCGGTCGGGCTGATCTGGCGCGCGCGCAGGGAGGAGGCGGCGCGGCCGGCCGGGCCCGACGCCGCGACGTCGCCGGCCACCGCGCCGCGGCCGGCGCCCGCACTGCCGGGGCGCGCGCTGCCGGCGTGATCGACGGGGTTGAACTCCCACCAACTTAGTGGGTATTCCTGCGCCGTCCGTTTCGCAGCGTCGGGAACACCATCGTGTCCGCTTTCCTTCCCCCGTCCGTCGTCGAGGGTCTGCGCGCGGCGCGGCGGTCGGCGCGGCTGGCGCGCGGCGCGGGAGGACAGATCGACGTGCCGCCGCGCTTTCCGCGGCGCGAGCGGCTGGCCGCGGCGGTGGCGGGAATAGCCGCCGCCCTCTACCCCCGGCGGATCGGCGGGATCGCGGGCGGGGAGGCGGCGGAGGACGCCTTCGTCGCCGCCCGGCTGGACGCCGCGCTGACCGCGCTGCACGAGGAGGTGGCGCGCGAGCTGCACTATTGGTCGGTGGAGGCGAGCGCGCCGTTCGACGACGACCAGGCCGCCACCATCGTCCGCCTGTTCGCCGCCACCCTGCCCGACGTGCGGCGGCTGATCGACAGCGATATCGACGCCGCGTTCCTGGGCGACCCGGCGGCGCGCAGCGTGGACGAGATCCTCACCTGCTATCCCGGTGCCGTCGCCAGCCTGCACCACCGGCTGGCGCACGAACTGCACGCGCTGGGCGCGGTGCTGACCGCGCGGATCGTCAGCGAGATCGCGAACGAGCGCACCGGGATCGACATCCATCCCGGCGCCACGATCGGCGCGCATTTCTTCATCGACCACGGCACCGGCGTGGTCATCGGCGAGACCGCGATCGTGGGCGAGCGGGTGCGCCTCTACCAGCACGTGACGCTGGGCGCGCGCAGCCCGCTGGGCAGCGCGCACCCCGGCGTCACGGAGCGGCACGCGCGCCACCCGATCGTGGGCGACGACGTGGTGATCTATGCCGGGGCGACGATCCTGGGCCGCGTCACCATCGGCGACGGCGCGACGATCGGCGGCAACGTGTGGCTGCTGTCCGACGTGCCCGCGGGCGCGGTCATCGTCCAGCCGGAGGCGCGCGCGCTGCCCGCCGCGGCGGCGCGCGAGCTTCGCGAGGTGCTGAAGTGAGCGCGCGCCGCCCCGTCGTCGGGGTGCTGTGCTGCAACGAGGTGGCGGCGCGCCCGGTGCAGGTGGTCGCCAGCCGCTTCGTCGCGCCGCTCGACCGGCTGGCCGAGGCGACCGTGGTGCTGGTGCCCGCGCTGGCGGAGGCGAGCGACGTGGCGGGCCTGTCGCAGCTGCTCGACGGCCTGCTGCTGACGGGATCGCGCTCGCACGTCTCGCCCGAGCGCTACGGCGGGGCGGAGGCCGTGGCGGAGGACCAGCGCGACCGCGACCGCGACGAGGTGGCGCTGCGGCTGTCGGCGGCGATGATCGAGGCGGGGCGGCCGGTGTTCGGCATCTGCCGCGGCTTCCAGGAGCTGAACGTGCTGTTCGGCGGCACGCTGTCCGCCGACTGCGCGGGCGCACACCACCGCGGCGAGCACTGGCCGTTCGACGAGCAGTTCGACCATCGCCACGACATCGAGCTTCACCCCGGCGGCCGGCTGGCGCGGATGAGCGGGCATCGCCGCGCCACGGTCAACTCGGTGCACGAGCAGGGCGTCGACCGGCTCGGCACCGGGCTGGCGGTCGAGGCGGTGGCGAGCGACGACGGGCTGGTCGAGGCGTTCTCCGCCGAACCGTGCGGCGGCACGGTGATGGCGGTGCAATGGCATCCCGAGTGGGACGTCGCGGCCTGCGCGCCGAGCCGCGCGTTCTTCGCAATGATGCACGCCGCGCTGCGCGGTCAGACGGGCAGTCAGCCGGCGGGGGCGGCGCGCATCACGTAGTCGCGCGTCTCGTAGGGAGGCGCGAGCCCTTCCACCCAGGCGCCGTGGGCGTGGGTGAGCGCGACCAGCTCCATCGCCTCGCCGACCGGCCAGCGGCGCACCCGCACCTCGTGGCGGTGGAGGTCGCGGTTGGGCTCCATCATCACCCAGGCGAGCGGGCGATCCGCGGAGGCGCGCGCGCCCGCCGCGTCCATCGCCTTGCGAATCCGCTCCTGCGTGACCGGCGGCAGATACTGCCACACCACCGAGTGCATCAGCACGCGCGCGACACCCGCCGGTTGCGGTTCGGCGAGCCGCGCCTCCACCCAGTCGGCCGCGTCGCCGCGATCCAGCGCCACCGGATCGGCGCGCACCATCGCGATGGCGGTGTCGAGCCGCGCCTGCCGCTCGGTCGCGTCGATCCACACATAGCCCGCCAGCCGCTCCGCCTGCGCCGGATCACGCACGTCGACCGGCGCGACGTCGACGCCGCGCGCCGAGGCGACGCGGACCTGCGCGGAGGGCGGCGGCGGGCCGCGCCATTCGGGGCGGATCAGGAGCGGCGAATCGCGCGGGCCGGTCTCTACCCCGCCCAGGTCGAAGCGCATCCGGCCGATCAGCAGGTTGAGCCCGGCGCTGGAACCGATCTCCAGCACCTCGACCGGCAGGCGATCCGCGGCGACGACGTGCAGCAGGCCGGTCATCAGCCCCGCCGATCGCGCCGCCTCGTTGGTCTGCGGCGGACCGTCCAGCCACGGCAGCAGCGCCGCGTCGTGGCGGACGAGGACGGCGTCCAGCGCTGCCGGCTCGACCGGTCCGCCGGCGAACATCGCCGACAATGCCGGGTCCTGCCCTGAACGATGCAGCGCGTGGAGGCCGCCGATCAGCCGCAGCACCAGCGCGTCCGCCACCGGCTCCCCGGGCCACTCGAGCACGCGGCGGCCGGTCGCGCTGGCGCAGGTCGTGCCGCTGCCCAACGCGCGCGCGATCCGCGCGGTGACGGGGGCGGCCATCGCGTCGCAATAGCCCGCCTGGATCTCGAATGCCGCGCGATTGGTCGCCTCGTCAGCCATGTCGCCCTCCCTCCCTCCTTCATTGCGCCCGTCGGATGCGCTGCGTAAAGCCCGCGCGTCATGTCCAGCGACACCATCGTCATCGCCGTGCCCAAGGGGCGCATCCTGAAGGAAGCGCTGCCGCTGCTCGCCCGCGCCGGCATCGTGCCGGAGGCGGCGTTCGGCGACGAGGACAGCCGCGCGCTGCGCTTCGCCACGCAGGACGCGCGCATCGAGCTGATCCGGGTCCGCGCGTTCGACGTCGCCACCTTCGTCGCGCACGGGGCGGCGCAGCTGGGGATCGTCGGGTCGGACGTGCTGGCCGAGTTCGCCTATCCCGAGCTCTACGCGCCCGTGGACCTGGGGATCGGCCACTGCCGCCTGTCGGTCGCCGAGCCCGCCGACCTCGCCGCGCAGGACGACCCGCGCGGATGGAGCCACGTGCGCGTCGCGACCAAGTATCCGCACCTCACCGCGAAGCATTTCGCGCGGCGCGGCGTGCAGGCGGAGTGCATCAAGCTGAACGGCGCGATGGAACTGGCGCCGACGCTGGGCCTCGCCGCGCGGATCGTCGACCTGGTCTCCTCGGGCCGGACGCTGAAGGAGAACGGGCTGGTCGAGGTGGAGCGGATCATCGACGTGTCGGCGCGGCTGGTCGTCAACCGCGCCGCGATGAAGACGCGCGCGCACGTCTTCCCGCTGGTGGAGGCGTTCCGGGCCGCCGTCGCCGCGGAGGCCGCGGCGTGATCCGGCTGGACACGCGCGACGCGGATTTCGCCGCGCGCTTCGACGCGCTGGTCGACGCCCGGCGGGAGAGCGCGGCGGACGTGACACGCGACGTCGCCACCATCGTGCGCAGCGTGCGCGACGAGGGCGACGCGGCACTGCGCGCCTTCACCCGCAAGCTGGACCGGCACGACCTGGACGAGACCGGCTGGCGCGTGGACGCCGCCGCCTGCGCCGCCGCCTTCGATGCGCTGGAGCCCGAACTGCGCGCCGCGCTGGAACTCGCCGCCACGCGCATCCGCGCCTATCACGAGAAGCAGCGGCCCCAGGACAGCGCCTTCACCGACGCAGCGGGCGTGCGGCTGGGCGCGCGGTGGCGCGCGGTGGAGGCGGCGGGCGTGTACGTCCCCGGCGGGCGCGCGGCCTATCCCTCCACGCTGCTGATGAACGCGATCCCCGCGCGGGTCGCCGGGGTGGACCGGCTGGTCGTCGTCACGCCGACTCCGGATGGCGCGATCAACCCGCTGGTGCTGGCCGCCGCGCACGTCGCGCGGGCGGACGAGGTGTGGCGGATCGGCGGGGCGCAGGCGATCGCCGCGCTCGCCTACGGCACCGAGCGGATCGCGCGGGTCGATGTGGTGACGGGCCCCGGCAATGCCTGGGTCGCGGAGGCCAAGCGGCAGGTCTACGGCGTGGTCGGCATCGACATGGTGGCCGGGCCGAGCGAGATCGTCGTCGTGGCGGACGGCGCCAACGACGCCGAGTGGATCGCCGCCGACCTCTTGAGCCAGGCCGAGCACGACACGACGACGCAGTCGATCCTGTTCACCGACGATGCCGCCTTCGCCGATGCCGCCGCCGCGGCGGTAGAGCGGCAGCTGTCCACGCTGCCGACGCAGGCGGTGGCGCGCGCGGCGTGGGAGGACAATGGCGCGATCGTGCTGGTGCCGACGCTGGCGGACGCGATGCCGCTGGTCGACCGGCTGGCGCCGGAGCATGTCGAGCTGGCGTGCGACGACCCGCAGGCGCTGTTCGACCGGCTGCGCCACGCCGGCTCCGCCTTCCTGGGCCGGCACACGCCCGAGGCGATCGGCGACTATGTCGCGGGACCCAACCACGTGCTGCCGACCGGGCGGCGCGCACGCTTCGCCAGCGGCCTGGGCGTCATCGACTTCATGAAGCGGACCAGCTTCCTCCAGCTGGACGAGACCGCGCTGGCGGAGCTGGGCCCGGCGACGATCGCGCTGGCGGAGGCGGAGGGGCTGCCCGCGCACGCGCGATCGGTGGCGCTGCGGCTGCGGACGAACCGCTGAGGGGTGACGCGCTGCCCCGGCGCGCCTACATGGCGCCGCTTATGGCACGCTCCTCCTCTTCCCCCGCGCGCTCGCGCGCGCGCGCCGCGGCGCGGCTCGCCGCCGTCCAGGCGCTGTACCAGCACGACATGGAGGGGACCGCGATCCCCGCGCTGCTGCACGAATTCCACCACCACCGCATCGGCGCGACGATCGAGGACGTGGAATATGCCGACGCCGACGTCGCCTTCTTCGACGACGTGGTGACGGGCGCGCACGCGCGCGCGGAGGAGATCGACGCGCTGATCGCGCGCAAGCTGGCGCAGGGTTGGGCGCTCGACCGGTTGGACAAGCCGATGAAGGCGATCCTGCGCGCGGGCACCTTTGAGCTGCTGGCGCGCGCCGACGTGCCCACCGGCGCGGCGATCAGCGAGTATGTGGACGTCGCCCACGCCTTCTACGAGCGCCGCGAATCGGGCTTCGTCAACGGCCTGCTGGACGCGATCGCGAAGGACGTGCGCGGCTGAGCCATGGGCGACGTCGTGAACCTGAACCACGCGCGCAAGGCCAAGGCGAGCGCGGCGCGGCGTAGCCAGGCCGCCGCCAACCGCGTCGCGCACGGCCGGACGAAGGCGCAGAAGGACGCCGACCGCGCCGACGCGGCGCGGCGCGAGGCGGCGCTGGACGGCGCGCGGCGCGAGCCGGGGGTTCCGCCTGCGGTGGACTGAACGCGCGCGTTACCGGTCGGTTTACCTTCGCCGCGTTAGGACTCGCGCCATGGGGAAGATGTCCGCACGATGGGGTGCCCGCCGCTGGGCCGTGCCGCTGGCCGGCGCGATCGGCTATGCCGCGCTGGCGACGGCCACGATCGCGCTGACCGCGAAGGCGGCGGCGCCGGCGACGGTGTGGGCGGCGGACGCGGTGATCCTGGCGCTGCTGCTGACGCGCGCGCGCGCCGAGTGGCCCGTGCTGCTCGCCGCGGGATGGATCGCCAATCTGATCGCCAACGTCGCGACGCGCGGCTGGACGCCGGGGCTGGTGCTCTACGGCGCGATCAACATGGGGCAGGTCCTGTTCGCCGCGCATATGCTGCGCCGGCACCCGCGCGCGGGCGGGCTGCTGGAGGACGGCGCCAGCCTGTCGCGCTTCGTGTTCTTCGGCGCGCTGGCCGCGCCTGCGGCAGGCGCCGCGGCGGGGGCGACGGCGGGCTGGATCACCTTCGGCGCCCCGCTGGACACCTCCTTCGTGCACTGGTTCGCCAGCAACGCGCTGGGCATCCTGATCTTCACGCCCTTCCTGTGCGACCTGGCGGCGGGCGAGTATCGCCGCGCGATCGCGACCAGCCGCTGGACGCGCCGGCTGGAGACCACCGCGCTGCTGGCGCTGGCCGCCGGTGTGACCACCGCGATCTTCGCCGGGCCGCCGCTGCCGATCCTGTTCTTCACCTTCGTGCCGCTGCTGATCGCCGCGTTCCGCAACGGGCGGCTGGGCGCGCAGGCGGCGCTGCTGGTGGTGGCGCTGGTCGGCGCGACCGCGACGACGACGGGTCACGGACCGTTCGCATCCATGGCCGGAAGCGCGGCGGTGCAGGCCTTCGCCTTCCAATTCTACCTCGCCGCGCTGACGCTGACGATCCTGCCGGTCGCCGCGGTGATCGGCGCGCGGCACGACGTGATGGTGCGGCTGCGCGAGCGCGAGGAGAGCCTGCGGCTGCTGATGGCGCATTCCGCCGACGTGCTGCTGCGCTTCGACGCGGACGGCACCTGCCTGTCCGCGCACGGACCGGTGGTGGAATTGCTGGGCATCGGTTCGCACCGGCTGGTCGGCAGCTGCCTGCTGCGCCCGGGCGCGCGGGTCGACGCGCACGTGGCGCACGCGTTCGAGGCGGCGATCGCCTCGGGCGAGGTGCGCACGACGGAGCTGAAGCTGCCGCACCGTCCGCACCTGACGATGGAAGTGGCGTTCAAGGCGGTGATCGATGCCGGTCACCTGGACGCGGTGGTCGCCACCGTGCGCGACATCTCCGCGCGGAAGCGGGCGGAAGCGATGCTGGTGAAGGCGGCCGACACCGACAGCCTGACCGGCCTGGTCAACCGTGCCGGGTTCGAGAAGCGGCTGGCGGCGTGGCACGCCGACGGGCTGCGCCCGGCGACGCTGGCGATGATCGACGTCGATCGCTTCAAGTCGATCAACGACGGCAACGGCCACCAGGTGGGCGACGCCGTGCTGAAGGAGATCGCGCAGCGACTGGTGGCGGGCACGCGCGGGGACGATCTGGTGGCGCGGCTGGGCGGGGACGAGTTCGTCATCCTCTTCGCCTCCGACGCGGACGCGGCGCGCGGCGCGTGCGAGCGGATCGGCCAGTCGGTGGCGCGCCGCCCGGTGCACCAGGCCGGCAACGTCGCCGTGCTGACGTCGCTGAGCGTCGGGCTGGCGCCGTGGATGCCGTCGATGTCCCCGTCCGACCTGATCGGCGCGGCCGACGTGGCGCTGTACGAGGCCAAGCGCGGCGGCAGGAACTGCGTGCGCGCCGCCGCCGGTTAGGTCTGATCTGCCCCCCACTCGATCCGCACTTCGAAGCCGGTCGAGGATCTCGCGGATTTCCGTGGCGGCCGCGCGCACGCGGAAAGTCGGTGCCGCGAAGACGCGCGTCTTCGTGCTGCCTGGCCCTGATTTCCGCCTGCGCGGGAACACGAGCGATGTGTGGCACCGCAAAGGGGGGTTCTGCGCGGGCAGGCTATAGGCGCGCGCGGCGATGCGGTGTAGCGCGCTTGCCATGCTCCTGCCGCCGTCCGCATGAACGAGGCCGCGTTCCTTGCGCGGCTGCGCGCGCTGCCGCTGCACCCGGGCGCCCGTGGGCTGGCGGACGATGCCGCCACGCTGGGTCCGTTCGTCGTCACCACCGACACGCTGGTGGAGGGCGTGCACTTCCTTTCCGGCGATCCGCCCGCGGACGTGGCGTGGAAATTGGTGGCGACGAACCTGTCCGATCTCGCCGCGAAGGGCGCGCGCGTGGAGGGGGTGCTGCTGAACCTGCCGCTCTCCGATGCCGCATGGGATGCGGCGTTCCTCGACGGGATGGCCGCGGTGCTCGCCGGGTTGGACTGCCCGCTGATCGGCGGCGACACCGTGTCATTGCCCGCGGGTGCGCCGCGGGTGCTGACGTGCACCGCGATCGGTGCCGAGGCGCCCGCCCCGGCGCGCAGCGGCGCGCGCGCGGGCGATGCGCTGTTCGTCACCGGGACGATCGGCGACGCGGGCGCGGGGCTGGCCTTGCTGCAGGAAGGAAAGGACGACGCCGCCCTGGTCGCCGCCTACCGCCGTCCGCAGCCGCGACTGGCCGAGGGGCGCGTGCTGGCGCCGCTGGTCCACGCCATGATGGACGTGTCCGACGGGCTGCTGATCGACGCCGCCCGCATGGCGGCGGCGAGCGGGCTGGCGGTGGAGATCGCGCTGGACGCGGTGCCGCTGTCCGACGCCTTCGTGCGCGCACGCGGCGGCACCCGCGCGGCGCGGCTGTTCGCCGCGGGTGCGGGCGACGATTACCAGCTGCTGTTCGCCGCCGCGCCGGACCGAACGCCGCCCGCCGCCGCCACCGCGGTCGGGCGCTTCGCCTCGGGCGCGGGATTGCGCTTAACCTATGAGGGTCAGTCGCTTACCCTCCCCGCCCGACTGGGCTTCGAGCACGGGTTGCGCTGACCTTCCGCCTTGCCTAGCCTCCCGATTCGTCGCCTCGCATCCGGCAGAAGACCGGGGCGGGGCGCCCACGAGGGGAGAGATGCGAGCATGACGACGGTCTACCTCGCCATGGTCTGCGGCCTGATCGCCGTGGTCTATGGCATCGTCACCAGCCAGCAGGTGCTGCGACAGCCCGCCGGCAACGCCAAAATGCAGGACATCGCCGCCGCCATCCAGGAAGGTGCCAAGGCGTACCTGGGGCGACAGTACACCACCATCGCCATCGTCGGCGCGATCGTCGCCGTGATCCTCTTCCTCACCCTCGGGCTCCTTTCCACCATCGGTTTCCTGATCGGCGCGGTGCTGTCCGGCGTGGCGGGCTATGTCGGCATGAACATCTCCGTGCGCGCCAACGTGCGCACCGCAGAGGCAGCGCGCGGGTCGCTCCAGGGTGGCCTCACCACCGCCTTCCGCTCCGGCGCGGTGACGGGGATGCTGGTGGCGGGGCTCGGCCTGCTCGCCATCGCCGGGTTCTTCTGGTTCCTCGTGTCGGTCGAGGGACGCGCGCCCAACGATCGCGAGATCGTGGAGGCGCTGACCGCACTCGCCTTCGGCGCGTCGCTGATCTCGATCTTCGCGCGGCTGGGCGGCGGCATCTTCACCAAGGCGGCGGACGTGGGGGCCGACCTGGTCGGCAAGGTGGAGGCGGGCATACCGGAGGACGACCCCCGCAACCCCGCCGTCATCGCCGACAACGTCGGCGACAACGTCGGCGACTGCGCCGGCATGGCCGCCGACCTGTTCGAGACCTATGTCGTGACGCTGGGCGTGACGATGATCTCCATCGCGCTGCTGATCCAGGCGGACGCGGCCGAACTGCTCCGGCTGATGAGCCTGCCGCTGGCGGTCGGCGGCGTGTGCATCGTGACCAGCATCATCGGCACGTACATGGTGCGGCTGGGCCGCAACGGATCGATCATGGGTGCGCTGTACAAGGGATTCTGGACGTCGGCGATCCTGTCCATCCCGGCGATCTACCTGGCCACGCAATATACGCTGGGCGACATGAACGCGGTGATCGGCGGCGCGGGCTTCCTTGACGCGGGGCTGGGCGCCGCGCCCACCGCCGACGCGACCACGCCGGCCGACGCCGCCGTGGCGGGCGTACCCGCGGCGAGCGCGTTCACCGGCATGGACCTGTTCTGGTGCATGCTGATCGGCCTGGCCGTCACCGGCCTGATCGTGTGGATCACCGAATATTACACCGGCACCAACTATCGCCCGGTCAAGTCGATCGCCAAGGCGAGCGAGACCGGGCACGGCACCAACGTGATCCAGGGCCTGGCCATCTCGCTGGAGGCGACGGCGCTGCCGACGCTGGTGATCGTCGTCGCGGTGATCGCGGCGTACAAGCTGGCCGGGATCATCGGCATCGCCTTCGCCGCAACGTCGATGCTGGCGCTGGCGGGCATGGTGGTGGCACTCGACGCTTATGGTCCGGTGACCGACAATGCCGGCGGCATCGCCGAGATGGCCGGGCTGGAGGACGAGGTGCGGCACAAGACCGACGCGCTCGACGCGGTCGGCAACACGACCAAGGCGGTGACCAAGGGCTATGCGATCGGCTCCGCGGGCCTCGCCGCGCTGGTGCTGTTCGGCGCCTATACCACCGACCTGCAGACGTACTTCCCCGACCTGACCGTGGATTTCAGCCTGTCCAACCCGTACGTGATCGTCGGACTGCTGCTGGGCGCGCTGCTGCCGTACCTGTTCGGCGCGTTCGGCATGACCGCGGTCGGCCGGGCGGCGGGCGCCGTGGTCGAGGAGGTGCGCGGGCAGTTCCGCGACAATCCCGGCATCATGCAGGGCACCAGCAGGCCCAATTACGGCCGCACCGTCGACCTGGTCACGCGCGCGGCGATCAAGGAGATGATCGTCCCCTCGCTGCTGCCCGTGCTGTCGCCGATCGTGCTCTACTTCGTCGTCACCGCGGTGGACGGGCAGGCATCGGGCTTCGCCGCGCTGGGGGCGATGCTGCTGGGCGTGATCGTCTCCGGCCTGTTCGTCGCGCTGTCGATGACCAGTGGCGGCGGCGCGTGGGACAATGCGAAGAAGTATATCGAAGACGGCAACCACGGCGGCAAGGGCAGCGAGGCGCACAAGGCCGCGGTGACCGGCGATACCGTGGGCGACCCGTACAAGGATACCGCGGGGCCCGCCGTGAACCCGATGATCAAGATCACCAATATCGTCGCGCTGCTGCTGCTCGCCGCGCTGGCGGGCGGGGGCGGCTGACGCGGACACCGGGCGGGGCGAGGCCCCGCCCGGCCCCGGCGTCCTCCCGCGTGCCGCGGAATACCGCCATAATGGAGGCAACACCGTTGGACGCCGGGCCGCAACCGTCCTTCATGCGGGGGCATGACTGCCGCCGCCCGCAACCGTCCTGCAAACCATCTCTACTACGGCGACAATCTCGAAGTGCTGCGGCGCGAGATCGGCGATGCCAGCGTCGACCTGATCTACCTCGACCCTCCGTTCAACTCGAACGCCAACTACAACATCCTCTTCCGATCCCCGACCGGCGACAGCGCCGACGCGCAGATCGAGGCGTTCGAGGATACGTGGCATTGGAACGACGCCGCGGAGGACGCCTTCGACCAGGTGGCGAGGAGCGGCAACACGCGCGCGTTCGACCTGTTGAACGCGATGCGCGCGTTCCTGGGCGAGAACGACATGATGGCGTATCTCGCGATGATGGCGGTGCGGATGATCGAGCTGCACCGCGTGCTGAAGCCGACCGGGAGCCTGTACCTCCACTGCGATCCCACCGCGGGCCATTACCTGAAGCTGCTGCTGGACGGCGTGTTCGGCGCGCGCGCGTTCCGGCGCGAGATCGTGTGGCGGTCGGGCTGGGTCAGCGGATTCAAGACGCGCACCGCCAACTGGATCCGCAACCACGACACGATCTTCTACTACGTGCGCGATCCGGCGGGGACGTGGACGTTCAACAAGCAATATGTCGCGCACGAGGCCGATTACGTCCGGCGCGGCGGCGGCGAGAACCCGCTGGGCAAGGCGATCGACGACGTCTGGGACGATCCGGCGCTCTACTCGCCCAACATCAAGTCCTTTTCCAGCGAGAAGCTGGGATATCCGACGCAGAAGCCGGTTGCGCTGCTGGAGCGGATCGTGTCCGCGTCGTCCAACGCGGGTGACGTGGTGCTGGACCCGTTCTGCGGCTGCGGCACCGCCGTCCACGCCGCGCAGAAGCTGGGGCGGCAGTGGATCGGGATCGACGTGACGCACCTCGCCATCAGCCTGATCGAGAAGAGGATGCAGGCCGCCTTTCCCGACGCCGCCTTCACCGTGGAGGGCACGCCGCGCGACCTCGCCTCCGCCGAGGACCTGGCGCGGCGGGACAAGTACCAGTTCCAATGGTGGGTCGTCTCGATGATCGACGCCATGCCCCATGGCGGCAAGAGGAAGGGCGCGGACGGCGGGATCGACGGCATCGTCTACTTCAAGCCCGACGGCAAGCGGACCGAGCGGGCGCTGGTCTCCGTGAAGGGCGGCGACAACGTCGGCGTGCAGATGATCCGCGACCTGCACTCGACGATGGAACGCGAGAAGGCGCCGGTCGGCATCTTCGTGACCAAGGCCCTGCCAACCGCGGCGATGGAGAAGGAGGCGGCGGCGGTGGGCCGGTTCCACGCCGAGGCGAGCGGCAGGAGCTATCCGCGCTTGCAGATCATCACGCTGGCGGAACTGATGCGGGGCAAGCGGCCCGACATCCCCTATGTCGATCCCACCGCCGCGTTCCGCCGGGCGGCGCGGGAGGAGACCGGGCAGCAGGGATCGCTGCTGTAGCGAAACCCGGGGTGACGGGGTCTTCTTTGAGCTCACGCTGCCGTCTTCCGTGTCGCAACCGGAACAAACCGCCAGCCGCCCGCGCTTGTCGCGGGTGAGCGATGCCGATGCCCCTTCCCGCTTCCCGCTGGCCTGGCGGATGCTGGCGGGGTTCGCCGTCGGGCTGGTCGCGGGGCTGATCGTCAATCTCGCCGCCGGCGATGCCGCCTGGGTGAAGGCGGTGACGACCCACGTCACCGGGCCGTTCGGCCAGCTGTTCCTGCGGCTGCTGTTCATGCTGGTCATTCCGCTGCTGTTCGCGGCGCTGGTGACGGGCGTGGCGGAGATGAAGGATCTGGCGCAGCTGCGCCGCATCGGCCTGCGCACGCTGGCGTTCACCGTCGTGCTGTCGACGCTGTCGGTGATCGTCGCGCTGGCGCTGGTGAACCTGCTGCGCCCCGGCGAGGGCATCGACCCGGCGACAGCGCGGCAGATGCTGGCGGAGGGCGGCACCGGCGCGGGCGCGATCCTGCGCGAAGGGGGGAAGCAGCCGGGCGCGATGGACGGCGTGCTGGCGATCATTCCGGAGAACCCGGTGCGCGCCGCGGCGGACGGCGACATCCTGGCGCTGATGGTCTTCGCGCTGGCCATCGGCATCGGGCTGGTGCTGGTGCGCAGCGAGAAGACCGAGGCGTTCGAGCGCGCCATCGAAGGTCTGCTGGAGATCGTGCTGCGGCTGATCGGCCTGGTCATCCGGCTGGCGCCGATCGCGGTCGCGTGCTTCATGTTCAACCTGACCGCGCTGTTCGGCGTCGACCTGCTCGTCCGGCTGGGCGCGTTCGTCGGGACGGTGCTGGCGGCGCTGCTGTTCCAGTTGATCGTCGTCTATTCCGCGGCGATCGTCCTGGCGGCGGGTCGCAACCCGCTCCATTTCTATCGCGCGATCCAGCCGGCGATGGTGATGGCCTTCTCCACCGCCTCGTCCAACGCCACGCTGCCGACCTCGCTGGAGGTGGCGGAAGGGCCGTTGAAGCTGCCGCGGCAGGTGGCGCGCTTCGTGCTGACGATCGGCGCGACCGCCAACCAGAACGGGACGGCGATGTTCGAGGGCGTCACCGTGATCTTCCTGGCGCAGTTCTTCGGCGTGGACCTGTCGCTCGGGCAGCAGGCGATGGTGATGGGCGTGTGCATCCTGGGCGGCGTCGGCACCGCCGGGGTGCCGGCGGGATCGCTGCCCGTGATCGCATTGATCCTGGGCATGGTAGGCGTGCCGCCGGCGGCGATCGGCATCGTGCTGGGCGTCGACCGCTTCCTCGACATGTGCCGCACGACGCTGAACGTCTCGGGCGATCTCGCCATCGCCACGATGGTCGCGGGGCGGCGGCCCCCTCGAAACTAGCGCTTTTCGTCCCCACCTTCACTTTGCGGCGCCCTTCGGCTAAGGGCGCGCGCGATCCCTTCCGAAAAGAGAATCCGTTTGGCGAAAGAAGAACTCCTCGAAATGCGCGGTCAGGTGGTGGAGCTGCTGCCCAACGCCATGTTCCGCGTCCGGCTCGAGAACGATCACGAGATCCTGGGCCACACCGCGGGCAAGATGCGCAAGAACCGCATCCGCGTGCTCGTAGGTGACGAGGTGCTGGTCGAGCTGACCCCCTACGACCTGACCAAGGGCCGGATCACCTACCGCTTCATGCCCGGTCGCGGCGGCCCCGGGCCGTCGTAGCATGGCGGTGGACGCGCCGCCCGCCGGGGCGCCGCTGGTCCTCGCCTCCTCCTCGCCGCGGCGTCGCGATCTGCTCGCGCGGATCGGCGTGACCCCGGCGCGGATCGCCAATCCCGCCATCGACGAGACGCCGCTGCCCGGCGAGCTGCCGCGCCGCTACGCGCTGCGACTCGCGGAGGAGAAGGCGCGAGCGGTGGATCGTGCCGCGGGCGAGGCGGTGATCGCGGGCGACACGACGATCGCGCTGGGCCGCCGCATCCTGCCACCCGCGGACGACGAAACGGTGCAGCGGCGGCTGCTGGCGATGCTGTCCGGCCGGCGCCACCACGCGTTGTCCGCCGTCTGCGTGATCGCGCCCGACGGCACGGCGCGGACCCGGCTGGCCGACACGATCGTCGCCTTTCGCGCGCTGAGCCCGCGCGACGTCGACGACTATGTCGCGTGCGGCGAGGGGCTGGGCAAGGCCGGCGGCTATGCGATACAGGGCCGGGCGGAGGCGTGGGTGCGCTTCCTGTCCGGCAGCCACTCGGGCGTGATCGGCCTGCCGCTGTTCGAGACGCGCGCGCTGCTGGCGGGCGCGGGCGTCCTCCTTGGCTGAGTGGCTGTACGAGGACGGGATCGGCGAAGCGCGTGCGGCGCTGATCGATGGCGGGCGCATCGTCGAGGCGCGAACCGAGCTGCCCGGCCGCTTGCGCGTCGGAACGGTGGCGCCGGCGCGGCTGGTGGAGCGCATGCTCGCGCGGCTGGACGAGGGCGGCGACGTGGCGCTGGACCGCGCGCCCGCCGGAGTAACGTTGGGCGCGCGGATCGTCGTGGAGATCGTGCGCGAGGCGATACCCGAGCCCGGCAGGTCAAAGCCGGCGAAGGCGCGCGTGAGCGACGCCCTCCCCCGCTCCGGCCCGGACCTGTACGAGCGGATCGCCGCGACCGGGCTGCCCGTGCGGCGATCCGCCGTGCATGAGCGCGACGCGCTGGAGGAGGCGGGCTGGTCCGACGTGCTGGAGGAGGCGCTGACCGGCGACATCGCCTTCGCCGGGGGCGCGCTGCGCATGACGCCGACGCCGGCGATGACGCTGTTCGACGTGGACGGCGAGCCGGGCGACCTGGCGGCCCTCTCCATCCGTGCCGCGGCGGCGGTGGGCGCGGCGATCCGGCGGCACGATATCGGCGGATCGATCGGCATCGACTTCCCGACGATCACCGGCAAGGCGGACCGGCAGGCGGTGGCGGCGGCGCTGGACGCCGCGCTGCCGCCGCCGTTCGAGCGGACCGCGGTGAACGGCTTCGGCTTCCTGCAGATCGTGCGTCCGCGCCCGCGCGTGTCGCTGCCCGAGCGGCTGCGCGCCGATCCCGTCGGCGCGGCGGCGCGCGCGGCGCTGCGGCTGCTGGAGCGGGTGCCGGCCGGCGCACCGAACCGGCACCGCCTGCCCGACGCGGTGCGTGCGCGGATCGAGGCGACGCCCGGCTGGATCGACGCGCTGGTGACACGCACGGGGCGCGTCCCCATCTTCGACCTATGACCCAGCTATGCCCGCTGTGCGCCGCGCCGGCTTCTCCGGCAAACGCGCCCTTCTGCAGCCCGCGGTGCCGCGACCGCGACCTCCTCAACTGGCTGGGCGAGGGATATCGCCTGCCAGGGCGCGAGGGGGTGACGGAAGCGCTGGACACCGTGGAAAACCGCGACTAAGGACGCCGCTCCATCGCGGTTCCGCGGTGTGCCCGGGTAGCTCAGTGGTAGAGCAGACGACTGAAAATCGTCGTGTCGGTGGTTCGACTCCGCCCCTGGGCACCACTTCCCTCCTCCTCCTGCTTTCCCCTCGTCCGGGCCTCACGCGTCCGGAACGTGCTCCACGTAGCGCTGGTCGAAGCCGTTGATGAGGGCGGTCTCCATCTCGCCAAGTGCGGTGCGCAGCTGATTCGACTGTTCGTAGAACGCGCCGAGCGCGTCGCGCACCTCTTCACGGATGCCGGCGTCGAGCCGCTCCGAGCCTGCGGTCCAGGCGGCGTCGACGCCCGCGTCGATCAGCGCGCCCGCGGGCCCGGCCTTGCCCGAGACGAAGCCGGTGAGCTTGTCGGAGAAGAAGCGGATCGCGTCGATCTTCGCGTCCTTGCTCTCCTTGCTGCTGTCGAAGAAGTCGTTGGCGCCGCCCGTCACCGAGCCGACCAGTTCACCCAGCCCGGTGGCGCCGGCGAGGCGCTGGTCCGCGCTCAGCGCGTGGTCCTGCAGCTGCGCGGAGAGGCGGTCCATTTCGTTGCCGATCGCGGCGATGCTCTCGTCCTTCAGCGGATAGTCGGCGTCGAGCAGGATCTTGCCGACGAAATCCTGCACGAGGTTCTCGCGCGCGTCCTCCGCGCTGTTGAAGCGCCAGCCGCTCTCGTTCAGGCGACTGAGGTTCGTGTTGAAATACTGGCCGAGCTCGCCCAGTCCCGCGCCGTTCTCCGACCCGGTGTGACCCGAGCGGACCAGCGTGGCGAATATCGAGTCGGTGGTCGTCTGCACGCCCGGCGCACTCGGATTGGCGGCGTTGACCAGGCCGGCCAGCACGTCGAAGCCATTGCGGTCCGGCGCGACCAACGAGGAATAGGCGCCGGTGCTGGTGGTGGCCATCATGGCGTCCATCAGCCCCATGTCGCCCGCCACGGGGCCTGCGGCCTCGATCCGCCCGATCTCGCGCACCACGGCGTTGGCGGCCGCGGGTACCCCGTGCGCCGCCGCCATGTTGGCGACGTCACCCGCCGCGACCAGCATCGCGGGGCCGTTCTCATAGGCGTTGATGTCGTAACCCTCGGCCCGGGCCGCATCGAGCAGGCGGCCGGCGACCTGGTTCAGCATGCGGCCATCGGTGACCTGCGACAGCAGCTGGCGCGCGCCGTCGGAGAAGGCGTTGGTCGACGGATCGACGAGGCCGAACAGGTCGTCGACGTCGAGCCGGCCACTGTCCGCGCCACGACCGATCGCGTCGGCGACCTGTGCGCCGAGCGCCGCTCCCTCGTCGCTGCCGTCGCCGGCGCCGACCTGCTCCAGCGCGGCCTGCACCAGTTCGGGCACGGTCTTGCCGTTGTCGAGCGTCGACCAGCCGGGCGAGTGGGTGAGGTCCACCAGCTGCGCGACATATTCGTCCTTCTGTTCCTGCGAGAGCGAGGGGTCCGCAAGCTGCTGCTGGATCTGATAGGCGATCGCGCCGACCGGCTCGGGACCGGGAAAGGTGCCGGCCTGGATCGTCGTGACCACCGCATCGGTGACCTTCGGATCGGGCGGCGGCGCGGGTGGGACGTAGGTGGGCGTGCTGGTCGCGAAGGCGCCGCCGATTGCCGCAACGTTCATGGCCGAAACTCCTGATCGATCGGTGTTATTGTCGGCTTCGATGGTGCGGGGGGTCGATAGTCGATCCGACTAAGCGGGCCGGGCGCCGCCAGAGCCCTTGACAGCGCGACGCTGTTTGTGTACATAACGGGAACATCGAGATGGTGTGAGTCGGGCCGGGCGGCGGGGTGGTGGACACCCCGGCGCACCGGCCCGCGGCGTTTTCGGGCGAAGGGGGCGGCATGGCGCAGGGGAGCGGGGGTCCGGTCGCGGGCGGGCGCGCGCTGGCGGCGCGGTACGCGCGGCTGGAGCGGGCGATGCTGGCCTATCTGATCGGGCGGATGGAAGCCGAGGGCGCGAGCAAGGCGGTGACCGCCGCCGACATCCAGCTGGGGCTGGCGCTGCTGGCGCGGACGCGGGAAGCGACAGTCGGGCCGGCGACGCGCTTCGCCAGCGCGGCGGACACGGACGCGACGATCCGGCGCAAGCTGGACGCGCTGGCGGCGGAGGCGTGACGGCGCGACGGCCGGCGGGAACGCGCCGGGACATCGTCGGCGAGGACATCTGGCGGCTGGCGGGGGCGGACGCGGACGTCCGAAGGCGGGTGCTGGCCGACCTGCCGGACGCGCAGCGGCGCGAACTGGCGGCGCGCTGGACGCTGTCGGCGCACGCCGGGCAGGTCGGGCCGGCGGGCGCGTGGCGGGTGTGGCTGATCCGCGCAGGGCGCGGCTTCGGCAAGACCCGCGCCGGCGCCGAGTGGGTCTACGAGCAGGCGCGGCTGTGCGGCAACGCGCGCATCGCGCTGGTCGGCGCGACGATCGACGAGGCGCGCGGCGTGATGGTGGAGGGGCCGAGCGGCGTCGTCGCCGTGGCGGCGCCGCACGAGCGGGTCGAGTGGCGGCCGACGCGGGGCGAGGTGCGCTTCGCCAGCGGCGCGGTGGCGCGGATCTATTCCGCCGCCGCGCCGGAGAGCCTGCGCGGTCCGGAGCACCACGTCGCCTGGGCCGACGAGCTGGCCAAGTGGACCCGGCCGGACGCCTGGACGAACCTGATGATGGGATTGCGGCTGGGCGACCTGCCGCGCGCGATCGTCACCACCACGCCGCGGCCGACGCGGCTGATGCGGCAGGTGATGGCGATGCCCGGCGTGGTCGAGACGCGCGGGCGGACCGGCGACAACGCGCACCTGCCCGCCGCCTTCGTCGCGGCGATGGCGGCGGAATATGGCGGGACGCGGCTGGGCCGGCAGGAGCTGGACGGCGAGCTGCTGGACGACGTGGTCGGTGCGCTGTGGCCGCGCGCGCTCATCGAGCGGCAGCGCGTGCGCGATGCGCCGGCGCTGGTGCGCGTAGTCGTCGGCGTCGATCCGCCCGCCGGGACCGCTGGCGACGCCTGCGGCATCGTCGCGGCGGGCCAGGCGGAGGACGGTCGCGGCTACGTGATCGAGGATGCGAGCGTGGCGAACGCCTCGCCCGAAGGGTGGGCGCGGGCGGTGGCGGCGTGCGCGGCGCGGGTGGGCGCGGACCGCGTGATCGCGGAGGCGAACCAGGGCGGCGCGATGGTGGCGAGCGTCCTGCGCGCGGCGGAGGCGACGCTGCCGCTGACGCTGGTCCACGCCAGCCGCGGCAAGGTGGCGCGGGCGGAGCCGGTGGCGGCGCTGTACGAGAGCGGGCGAGTGTTCCACGCGGGCGCCTTCCCCGCGCTGGAGGACGAGCTGGCGGGATTGTCGGCGGGCGGCGGCTACGAGGGGCCGGGCCGGTCGCCCGACCGGGCCGACGCCTGCGTCTACGCGCTGACGCATCTGATGCTGAAGCCGGTGCCGAAGGGGCGCGTGGCGGTCGTCTGACCGCAGCGGATCGAGGGAGACAGACGAATGGCATGGTTCGGGTGGAAGCCCGGGCGCGCAGGCGCGCGCCCGGCGCTGTCGCGTGCCGGGAGCGCGTGGCGGACGGAGGCGGTGCCGCAGGGCTACGACGCGCAGGTGCGCGCGGGATATCTGTCCAACGCGGTGGCGCAGCGCGCGGTACGGCTGGTGGCCGAAGGGGTCGGCGGTGCGCCGCTGGATGCGGGCGACCCCGCGCTGGCGACGCTGATCGGCGCGCGCGGGCTGATGGAGGCGGTGGCGGTGCAGCTGCTGCTGCACGGCAATGCCTTCGTGCAGATCCTGCGCAACGAGGACGGCGCGGCGAGCGCGCTGTTCCCGCTGCGGCCCGAGCGGGTGGCGGTGGAGCCCGACGCGGACGGGTGGCCGGCGGCCTATGTCTACCGCGTCGGCGCGCAGGCGGCGCGCATGGACGCGTCCAGGGTGATCCACGTGCGGCGCTTCCACCCGCTGGACGACCATTACGGCCTGGGCTGCCTGGCCGCGGCGGCGGGACCGATTGCGGTGCACAATGCGGCGGGGCGCTGGGCGCGCGGGCTGCTGGACAATGCGGCGCGGCCGTCGGGCGCGCTGGTCTACGACCCCGGGGACGGTGCCGCGTTGTCGCCGGACCAGTTCCGGCGGCTGAAGGAGGAGATGGAGGCGGGCTTCGCCGGCGCGGGTAACGCCGGGCGGCCGATGCTGCTGGAGGGAGGCCTCAAGTGGCAGTCGCTCAGCCTGTCCCCGGCCGACATGGACTTTGCGGGCACCAAGGCCGCGGCGGCGCGCGAGATCGCGCTCGCCTTCGGCGTGCCGCCGATGCTGCTGGGCCTGCCGGGCGACAGCACCCACGCCAATTACCGCGAGGCGAACAAGGCGCTGTGGCGGCTGACCGTATTGCCGCTGGCGGGTGCGATCCTTGAGGCGCTGGCCGCGGGACTCGCCGGCGATGTCGCCGATGCGCGGATCGAGGTGGACCTGGATCGCGTCCCCGCGCTGGTGGAGGATCGCGAGCGGCTGTGGGCGATGGTGAGCCGTGCCGACTTCATCACCGCGGAGGAGAAGCGGCAGATGGTGGGCTGGGCATGAGCGCGGAGGCGACGACGCGCGTGCTGGCGCGGCTGATGGAGCAGGGCGTGGGCGGGGGCGCGGACCTGTCCACGCTGTGCGCCATCGCCGAGGAGGCGGGCGAGCTGGGCGCGACGCGCGCGCTGACGCGGCTGGGACTGGCCGACGAGGAGGCGTCGGGCGACGTCGCCGAGCTGCGCGAGCTGTTGGCGGCCTGGCGCGACGCGAAACGGTCGGCTTGGCGTGCGCTGTGGGCGTGGCTGGCGCGGATGCTGGCGGCGCTGCTGCTGCTGGGGCTGGCGGTGCGGCTGGGCCTGGCGGAGTGGGCGGCGTGATCCGCGTGACTGGCCATGCGGCGGTGTTCGATCGCGCCGACCGGGCGGGCGACGTGATCCGGCGCGGCGCGCTTCGCGCCGATGCCGCGGTGGCGCTGCTGCGGCAGCACCGCGGTGCGCCGGTGGGCACGATCGAGACCATCGCCGAGGACGACCGCGGGCTGCGCGTGGTGGCGCTGGTCGCCGATGCCGAGGCGGCGCGGCTGGTGACGTGCGGTGCGCTGCCGGGACTGTCCGTCGGCTATCGCCCGCGCGCGGTGCGGCAGGGCGCGCGGCGCGAGATCATGACCGCCGATCTGGTCGAGATCAGCCTGGTCGCGGTGCCGATGCAGCCCGCGGCGCGGATCGCGACGATCGAGCGGCTCTGATGCCCCTTTTTTCCGCGGTACCCGGCGGGGGTGCCGCTCCTTCAGGAGAATGACATGGACGAGATGGTGACGGCGCGGCCGGTGCTGGACGGCGCGCGCCCGCGGGAGACCGGGGGATTCGAAGGCTTCGTGCGATCGGGCGCGACGCTGGAGACCAAGGCCTTCACCGGCGTGACCGGGGCCGAGGGAGGCTTCGCGCTGCCGCGCGAGATCGACCAGCGGATCGACGCGGCGCTGAAATCGGCGAGCCCGATCCGCAGCATCGCCAACGTGGTGCAGGTGGGCACCGCGGGCTATCGCAAGCTGGTGACGACCGGCGGCACGCCGTCCGGCTGGACCGCGGAGACCGACGCGCGGCCGGTGACCGCCTCGCCCGTGTTCAACGAGATCGCGCCGCCCACGGGCGAGCTCTACGCAAACCCGAGCGCCAGCCAGGCGATGCTGGACGACGCGCAGTTCGACGTCGAGCAGTGGCTGGCGGACGAGATCGCGGCGGAGTTCGCGCGGGCCGAGGGTGCGGCCTTCGTCAACGGCAGCGGGGTCAACCGCCCGCGCGGCTTCCTGCAGGCGCCGACCGCCACCACCGCGGACAATGCGCGCGCGTTCGGCACGCTGCAGTACCTCGCCAGCGGCGCTGCCGGAGACTTCGCCGCCAACGCGACCGAGCGGCTGATCGACCTGGTGCACGCGCTGCGCGCGCCGTACCGGCAGGGCGCCGCCTTCGTCATGAACGCGACCACGCTGGCGCGCATCCGCAAATTCAAGACCAGCGACGGCCAATTCCTGTGGCAGCCGAGCCTGGTGGCGGGCACGCCGGCGACGCTGCTGGGCTATCCGGTGGTGGAAGCCGAGGACATGCCCGACATCGCGGCGAACAGCCTGTCGATCGCCTTCGGCAACTTCCGCCACGGCTATGTCGTCGCGGAGCGGCAGGAGACGCAGATTCTGCGCGATCCGTACACGAACAAGCCGTTCGTCACCTTCTACGCCACCAAGCGCGTCGGCGGCGCGGTGACCAACAGCGAGGCGATCAAGCTGATGAAGTTCGCCGCCAGCTGAGGCGCGCGGGGCGGGCGGGGGCCCGCCCCCGCATCTTCACGATCGATCGAAAGGAACGGGCATGGGAACGCTGACGGGCGGGCCGGGGGAGATCGCGCTGGCAGGCGCGGACCGCGACGCGGCGCTGCTGGCGGTGAAGGCGCAGCTGCGCATCGGGACGAGCGGCGACGACGCGCTGGCGCTCGCCTTCGCCGAGACCGCCTTGGGGCTGGCGGAGCGGTTCACCGGCCGCGTGCTGCTGGTGCGCGAGATGGTGGCGACGCTGCCGCCGGGGGAGCATTGGCGCGCGCTGCCCGCCGCGCCGGTGCGCGCGATCGCCGCGGTCGCGGCGGGGCGGCCGGCGACGGTGCTGGCCGCAGGCGCCTATGCGGTGGACATCGACGCCGCCGGTGCGGGATGGGTCCGCGCGCCGGGCGCAGCGCCGCCGCTGACCGTCACCTTCACCGCGGGCGAGGCGGCGTCGTGGCAGGGCATGGCCCCGGCGATCCGCCAAGGCATCGTGCTGCTGGCCGCGCACCTGTTCACCGACCGCGACGGGCGTTCCGCGCCACCCGCGGCGGTGGCGGCATTGTGGCGGCCGTTCCGCACGCCGCGCCTCGCGGCGGCGGTGCACGCGTGAGCGCGGCGGCGACGGTGCGCGCCGCGGCGCTGGCACGACTGCGCGGGGATCCGGCGGTGGCGGTGAACCGCATCTTCGACGGCGCGGACGCGCGCGGGACGGCGCCCTACGCCGTGCTGCGCGACGTGACCGCGACCGACTGGGGCACGAAGGACCGGGCCGGGCGCGAGCTGCGGCTGGGCATCACGATCAGGGACGAGGGCGAGACCCCGGCGCGTGCCGAGGCGCTGGCGGGCGCGGCGGAAGCGGCGCTGCTGGACCTGCCGCGCGATCTCGCCGGCTGGCGCATCGCCAGCGCGGTGCCGCTGCGCTGCGCCGTGGTGGCGGAGGCGCAGGGGCGCTGGGCGGTGCTGGTGGACGTGCGAATCCGCGTGCTGGCGGCCTGACAACAGGACACAAGGAGACGACGACATGCCGGTGGAGAAGGGAAGCGCGTTCCTGCTGAAGGTGGGGAACGGGGGCAATCCGGTCGCCTATCAGACCGTGGCCGGGCTGCGCACGACGCAGCTGTCGGTGAACGGCGAGGCGGTGGCGATCACGCACAAGGATTCGGGCGGGTGGCGCGAATTGCTGTCCGGCGCGGGCGTGCGCAGCGTCAGCGTGTCGGCCGCGGGAGTGTTCACCGGCTCCGCCGCCGAGGCGCGGGTGCGCGGCAGCGCGCTGGCGGGGACGATCGACGACTATCGCCTGACGTTCGAGGGGGGCGAGACGATGACCGGGCGGTTCCTGGTGACGCGGCTGGACTATGCCGGCGACTACAACGGCGAGCGCAGCTACACGCTGGCGCTGGAGAGCTCCGGCCCGGTGGTGAGCGCGTGAGCGCGAACCCGGCGCGCGGCGAGGCGGCGGTGCGGGTGGCCGGCGACACGCTGGTGCTGCGCCCGTGCTTTACCGCGCTGGTCGCCGCGGAGGAGGAGCTGGGGTCGCTGTTCGCGCTGGTCGAGCGCGCCGCGGAAGGCCGGCTGGCGCTGACGGAGATCGTCGCGCTGTTCTGGCACTGCCGCCACGATGCGCCGGCCGCGCTGACGCGCGAGACGCTGGGCGAGGCGATCGTCGCGGGCGGGCTGGCCGCCGCGACGCCGGCGCTGCGGACGCTGCTTCGCCAGATCCTGGCCGGCGCGTGAGCGCGGTGACGTTCGCCGCCGCGGCGGCGCGGCTGGCGGGCGTGGCCGCGGTGACGCTGGGGTGGCGGCCGGACGAGTTCTGGCGGGCGACGCCCGACGAACTGGCCGCACCGGCGCGGGCGCTGTCCCCGGCCGAGGCGGTGCCCGCCGACGCCGCGATGCTGGCGCGATTGCAGGAGGCATTTCCCGATGGATGACGAGATCGAGCGGCTGGCGACGGGCATCCGCATCGACACGCGCGGCTTCGCCCGCGACGTGGAGGCGATGCGCGCGTCGCTTGAGGGTCCGCTGGCCGATGGTGCGGAACGCGCCGGCCGGCTGATCGAGGCGGCGCTGATGCGCGCGGTGCGCACGGGCAAGCTGGGGTTCGAGGACCTGCGCCGGATGGTGCTGGCCGCCATGGCGGACATCGCCGCCAGTGCGATCCGTGCCGGGATCGACGGCATCCTGGGCGGCAAGGCGAGCGGCGGCGGCGCCTCGGGGCTGGGTGGCGCGCTGCTGGGCCTGCTCGGCGCGCCGGGTCGCGCGACCGGGGGACCGGTGTCGCCCGACCGGCCCTATTGGGTCGGCGAGCGCGGGCCGGAGCTGTTCGTGCCCACCGCCAGCGGCCATGTCGCGGCGATGGCGCCGGGCGGCGGACACGAGGTGCGCGTGGCGATCACCGTCAATGCCGCCGCGGGCGAGGCGCCCGCCGCGCTCCAGCGATCGGGCCGGCAGGTGGCGCGCGCGGTGCGCCAGGCGCTGATGGAGGCGGGCTGATGGGACATTGGCTGACGCGCGCGCGCGCCGGGCAGGTCGAGGGACTGATCTCGCGCTTCGACCCGATGTACTGGACGGTCAACTTCCCGCGGCCGATGATGGCGGCGGCGACCACCACCGCACCCGACGCGCTGCGCGTCGACGCGGTCTTCTACCGCCGCGACGACCTGGTCGGCGTGATCTGGGAGAGCGCGGACGCGCACGACCATCCGCTGCTTCGCTACGACACCGAGCGCGACTATCGGCGCTGCCGGCTGTCGTTCCGCTGGCGCTCCGCGGGGGTGCTGCCGCTGGACGCGGTGAACGGCCCGGTGCTGACGATCGAGGGCCGCGACGCCGCCGGCAACCCGCGCGCCTGGTACGTGCGGCTGTGGAACTACGCCGCCGGCACGCCGACCGACGCCGTGGTGGCAATCGACTTTGGCGCGGTGGAGGGCGGCTTCCTGCTGCCGGACGAGGCCGACCCGGTCTACGCCGGCGACGTCGACCGCATGTTCGTGTCGCTGGTGGCGCCGGGCTACGATGCCGCGGGCGGCGCACTGCCGCAGCCGGTGGAAGGCTGGGCGGCGATGGAGGCGATCCGCTGCGAGGGGCCGGGATCGGTCGTCGCGGCGGGTGACGTGGTGCTGCCCGAGCATCGGCTGTCGATCGCCAACGGCTACGACGACGTCTATCACCTCACCCCCGCGCGCGTGCTGCACAACGTGCTGCGGCTCGGCTATCGCGGCGACATCCTCCACTACGTCGGCATGAGCCATTACTTCCGGCTGGCGCAGGCCGGGGACGAGTGGCACGCGACGCTGGCAGGTGGGGCGCTGAACGTCGCGTGCCGCGCGTGGCACGCCGATTTCGCGGCGCGCGCGCGTACGCTGGGCTTCGGCGTGATCTGGTCGCTGTCCTACGAATTGTTCGACGCGCATTGCCCCGCCGCGTGGAAGCAACGCGCGGCGGACGGCAGCCCGGCGCTGACCGGGTGGGTGCCGCCGTCGACGTTGCTCTCGCCGACGCAGGCGGGCGCGATGGGATATCTGCAGGCGGTGGCGCGCGCCTTCGTCGCGATCGGCAGTGCGGCCGGGCTGGCACCGGCGTTCCAGGTGGGGGAGCCGTGGTGGTGGACGATGCCCGACGGCCGTCCCTGCCTGTACGACGCGAGCGCGGTGGCGGCGTTCGCCCCCGTGCCGATCGCCACCGCGCGGGCATGAGCGCGGCCCAGCGCGCGACGCTGGACCGTGCCGGGGCAGCGCTGGCGGCGTCCACCGCCGCGTTGGCGGCGGCGGCCAAGGCGGAGCGAGCGGACTGCCGCACGCTGCTGCTCGCTTACCTGCCGACCGTGCTGGACGCCGCCGCGCCGGAGGCGAAGCGGATGAACCTGCCGGTCGGCTGGGCCTTCCCCGCGTTCGACGTGCTGCAGCTGGAGGATTACGACTGGGTGACCGCGGGCGACACGGCATCGAGCGCGGCGGGGGTGGCGGCGGCGACGGCGCGGCTCGGCTATCCAGCGGCGCGGCAGGACTATCTCTCCGGCTTCGTGCTGCGCGCGGAAGAGCGCGCGCAGTGGACGCGCATCGTCGCCGCGGCGCGCACCGCGCAGGCGCGCGGCGTGGCGCGCACCTTCGTGTGGGCGCTGCCGCAGGTGATGCGCGACGGGCTGACCATTTTCGACGAGGAGGACGGGGCCGTGGACGCCTTCGACGACGTGAGTTTCCCGCTGGCGCTGGGGCGCGACGCGGAGGTGACGCCGGGCTTCTCGACTCAGGTCGTTGCCAGCGCCGGCGGGCGCGAGACGCGCAACGTCGCCTGGGCGGAGGGGCGGACGCGCTACGACGTAGGCCCCGGCATCCGCGCCGAGGCGGACGTGACGACGCTGCTCGCGTTCTTCCGCGCGCGGCAGGGACCGGCGCGCGCGTTCCGGCTGCGCGACCCGTTCGACGCGGCGGGAACGAACGAGCCGATCGGCACCGGCGACGGCGTCACGCGCACCTTCGCGCTCGTGAGGCGCTACGGCGGGGCGACGCGGCGCATCACCCGGCCGGTCGCCGGAACGGTGACGGTGACGGTGGGCGGGGCGGCCACGGCGGCGTTCGCGACCGGGCCGCTGGGCACGGTGACGCTGGACGTCGCGCCGGCCGCCGGCGTCGCGGTGACGGCGTCGTTCCTGTTCGACGTGCCGGTGCGCTTCGCCGAGGACCGGCTGAGCGTGCAGCGCGCGACGTTCCAGGCGGGCGCGGCGCCCAGCGTGCCGCTGATCGAGGTGCGCGAGGCATGAGCGGCGCGGACCGGATATCGAGCATCGCGCTGTGCTGGCGGATCGAGCGGCGCGACGGCGTGACGATCGCGCTGACCGACCACGATCGCGACCTGTCGATCGGCGACGACCTGTATCGCGCCGCGCCGGGCATGACCCCGTCCGCCATCGTGCGCAGCGAGGGGCTGGACGCGGCGACGATGGAGGCGAGAGGCGCGCTGCACGCCGCGGCGATCACCGCGCGTGACCTGGCGGCGGGGCGGTGGGATGGGGCGCGGGTGGTCGCCTTCGCGATCGACTGGAGCGACGCCGGCACCCTGCCCGTGCCGCTCGCCGAGGGACGAATGGGCGAGGTGACGGTCGCCGACGGTGGCTTCGCCGCCGAGTTGCAAGGCGCCGCCGCGCGGCTGGAGCGGCCGGTGACGGAGGCGACCTCGCCGGGGTGTCGGGCCGTGCTGGGCGACGCGCGATGCCGGGTGGCGATGGCGGGACGACGGCGGTTCGCCCGGGTCGTCGCGTCGGCGGGCACCGCGCTGACGCTGGACGCGGCGGAGCCGGTGGACGATGCCTATGGCGACGGGCGCGTGCGCTGGCTGGGCGGCGCCAACGCCGGGCTGGAGACGGCGGTCGCGCGCTCGCACGGCGCGGGCGTCACGCTGCGCACGCCGCCGGCCTTCTCGGTCGCGGCGGGAGCGCTGGTCGAGTTGATCGAGGGGTGCGACGGGACGATCGCGACCTGCGCGAGCCGGTTCGGTAACGTCGCGAACTTCCGCGGCGAGCCTTAGCTGCCGGGAATGGACCTGCTGACGCGCTACCCCGGCGCATGACGGCGGGGGAGCGCGCCGCGGCGGCGGCACGGGCGTGCGTCGGCGCGCGGTTCCGGGCGCGCGGCCGCGATCGCGCCGGCGGATTGGACTGCGTCGGCGTGGCCGCCTGCGCGCTTCGCGCCGCGGGTTGGCGCGGGCAGGTGCCGGAGGGCTACGCGCTGCGCACCGGCGCGCCGCTGGCGGTGCCTGCCGGCCTCGCCGAGTGCGACGGCGCGGCGACTGGCGACGTCCTGCTGTGCCGCGTCGCGGCGACGCAGCTGCACCTGCTGGTGCGCGTGCCGGGCGGCACGGTGCACGCCGACGCGGCGGCGCGTCGGGTGGTCGAGCGGCCCGGCGCGGTGCCGTGGCCGATCGTGACGGCGTGGCGCGTCGCACGGGAGGAGGAGTGACATGGCGACACTGGTATTGACCACGGTGGGCGGGGCGATCGGTGGGCCGATCGGCGCGGCGCTGGGCGCCCTGGCCGGGCAGGCGATCGACCGGCGGCTGCTCGCCCCGCCCGCGCGCCAGGGCCCGCGGCTGACCGAACTGGCGCTGCAGACGTCGACCTACGGCACGCAGATCCCGCGCGTGTTTGGCACGATGCGCGTGGCGGGCACGGTGATCTGGTCGACCGACCTGATCGAGACGCGCGCCCGGCGGCGCGGAGGCAAGGGACAGCCGGCGACCGCGAGCTACAGCTACGCCGCGTCCTTCGCCGTAGCGCTGTCGGCGCGGCCGGTGCTGCGCGTCGGGCGGATATGGGCGGACGGCAAGCTGCTGCGCGGCGCGGCGGGCGACTGGAAGAGCGCGACCGGGTTCCGGCTGCATCGCGGCGACGAGGACCAGGCGGCCGACCCGCTGATCGCCAGCCTGTCCAACCCGACACCGGCGCACCGCGGGATCGCCTATGCCGTGTTCGAGGAACTGCAGCTCGCCGACTTCGGCAACCGCATCCCGTCGCTGACCTTCGAAGTGACCGCGGACGAGCGCGCGGTGCCGGTCGGCGCGATCGCGCGCGAGCTGGGCGCGGGCGCGATCGTCGGGGAGGGGCCGACGGCGACGGTCGACGGCTTCGCCGCCGCCGGCAGCGGCGTGGCCGGCGCGCTGGAGACGCTGGCGCAGGCGGCGGGCGCCTGGTTCGTGCCGCAGGGCGGCGGGCTGGCCATGCGCGACGCCGCGGCGGGGCCGGCGACGGTGCTGGACGCCGACGTGGCGCAGGAGATGGTGCGCGGCACGATCGACGCGGTGCCGCTCTCGCTGTCGCTGTCGCACTATGACGCGGCGCGAGACTATCAGATCGGCAGGCAGCTGGCGCGGCGCCCGGGCGCGGGGCACGGCCATCTCGCGATCGAGCTGCCCGCCGCGCTTTCCGCGGCCCAGGCGCGGCGGATCGCCGATGCCGCGCTGCTGGCGCGCGAGACGGCGCGGGTGCGACGGCGGGTGACGGCGGACATCGGCAGCATCGGCGTGGCACCGGGCGACCCGGTACGCGTGGCCGGCGAGACGGGCGACTGGCGCGTCACGCAGGCATCGGTGGAGGGGATGCAGGTGACGCTGGACCTGGTGCCGGTCGCGGCCGGTGTGACGGCGCGCCCCGCGGATGCCGGCCGGCCGATCCTGGAGGCCGACCATCCGGCCGGCCGGACCGTGCTGGAGGTGTTCGAACTGCCCCCGCTCGACGATGCGCTGCCCGACGTGCCGCAGCTGCTGATCGCGGCGGCGGGCACGGAGGCGGGCTGGCGCGGCGCGGCCCTGTCGATCAGCCGCGACGGCATCGCGTGGGAGGATGCCGGAGCGACTGCGCCGCCCGCGATCATCGGTATGCTCGACCTGCCGGTGCGAGCGACCACCGCGGCGCTGACCGACCATGCCGAGACGCTCACCGTCGTTTTCGCGCACGACGACGTCGGGCTGGAACCCGCCGGTGCCGCCGCCCTGGCGGGTGGCGCGAACCTGGCGCTATTGGGCGACGAGCTGATCCAATTCGCCGACGCCGCCCGGCTTTCGCCGCGGCGCTGGCGCCTGTCCGGCCTGTGGCGCGGGAGACGCGGCACCGCCGTCGCGGCGCATGATGCCGGTGCACGCTTCGTCCTGATCGAGCGCGCGACGCTGGTCGCGCTGCCGCTCGCCGACGCATCCCGGCCGGTGTCCGTCAGCGCGAGCGGGATCGGCGACGGCGTGAACGCCGCCACCCGGACGGTCGCGCCGACGCGCCTGTCGGTGGCGCCGCCCGCGCCCGTCCACCTGCGCGCCCATCGCGACACCGCGGGTGGACTGCGCGCGAGCTGGATCCGCCGCAGCCGCCGCGGCTGGCGGTGGGAGGACGGCGTGGACGTTCCGCTGGTGGAGGAGCGCGAGACCTATCGCGTCGTCGTCGACCAGGCGGGCACGATCCGCGAATGGATCGTCGACACGCCCGCCTTCGCCCTCGCCGCGGGCGGCATTGGCGCCGGGCCGGCGACGGTGAGCGTCCGGCAGATCGGCACGCTGGCGCCATCGCCCGCCGCCACCATCACCATCTGAGGAAGGAGCACCGCATGAGCGACACCGCACGCTTCGCCCTGCCGCTGCTGGAGAGCGGCCAGGCGCAGAAGGAATTGACGCACAACGAGGCGCTGGCGCTGATCGACATCGGCCTGCACACCGTGGTGGAGGCCGTCGCCACCAACACGCCGCCGGCTTCGCCGCTGGCCGGGCAATGCTGGATCGTCGGCAGCGCGCCGACCGAGGAGTGGGCGGGACGGGCGGGCAGCGTGGCCGGGTGGACCGCCGGCGGCTGGCGCTTCCTTCCCGCGCGCGACGGGATGGCGGTGTGGAACCGGGCGACGGGACGACCGGCGGCGCGGGTGGACGGAACGTGGGAGGACGGCGTGCTGCGCGGCCGCGCCCTGATGATCGACGGGCAGCAGGTCGTGGGCGCGCGCCGGGTGGCGGTGCCCGCACCGAGCGGAGGAACGGTGATCGACGTCGAGGCGCGGGCGGCGATCCAGCAGATCCTCGCCGCGCTGACCGCACACGGCCTGCTCGGCGCCTGACCCTGGCTGTTGCGCCGGAGCAACAGTCCCCGGGTTTTGTCGGCTTGTGTGGAAACCATCGCTTCTATAGTGAGTTTGCGCTGTCCGTAGTGACACCAAGGAAAGGGGAATATGATGCGTAAGCTTGCCATGGTCATGGCGCTTGCTTCCACCGCCATCGCCTCGCCCGCGCTCGCGCGCGATCAGGCGTGGTATGTCGGCGTGAACGGCGGCGCGATGATTGTCGAGGACATCGACTATTCGATCAGCAGCGCCACCGCGGGCCTGTCGGGCACCGGCACGGTCGACAGCAACTACGGCTACGATCTGGACGGCGTCGTCGGTTACGACTTCGGCGCGTTCCGCCTGGAGGCGGAAGTCGGCTATCGCACCGCGACCGTCGACGGCTACAGCTCGACCGGCTCGATCCCGGTCTCTGGCACGGCCACCGTGGCCCCCGGTTCGTACGGCGGCGCCGGCGGCCGCACCTCGGCGCTCAGCTTCATGGTCAACGGCCTGCTCGACTTCGGTCCGGACGACGGCCTGCAGGGCTTCGTCGGCGGCGGTGCGGGTGTCGCCCGGGTGAAGGAGCGCGCGTCGCTGCGTCGTTCCTACCAGCTGATCGACGATTCCGACACGGTCTTCGCGTGGCAGGCCCTGGCGGGCGTCCGCGCTCCGCTGAGCGACAACGTCGACGTCTCGCTGAAGTATCGCTTCTTCAACGCCGACAACGTGAAGCTCGTCGACGCGCGCAACAGCGCGTACGATGGCCGCTTCCGCTCGCACAGCATCCTGGGCGGCGTGACGTACAACTTCGGTGCGCCGGAAGAGCCGGCTGCGGCTCCTCCGCCCCCGCCGCCGCCCCCGCCGCCCCCGCCGCCGCCGCCCCCTCCGCCCGAGGTGGTCTGCTCGCCGGGTCCGTTCATCGTGTTCTTCGAGTGGGACAAGTCGGACATCACGCCGGAGGCCGCGTCGATCCTCGACAACGCCGTTACCCAGTACCAGACCTGCAACAACGCGCAGGTCATGCTGGCCGGTCACGCCGACCGTTCGGGTGCAGCCTCGTACAACGTCGGCCTGTCGCAGCGCCGTGCCGACGCGGTGAAGGGCTATCTGGTGTCGAAGGCGATCCCGGAAGGCACGATCTCGACCGAGGCGTTCGGCGAGAGCCGCCCGCGTGTCGACACTGCCGATGGCGTGCGCGAAGTGCAGAACCGTCGCGTGGAGATCACCTACGGACCGGGCGCCGGTCAGTAAGCGATCCCGCCGAGAGGTGGAACAAGAAGGGAGGTCGGCGCGAGCCGGCCTCCTTTTCTTTGTGTACGTGCCCCGGGAGGTTGGCCGTCGCGGGAAAAGCTCGCGTGGTCACGAGCGGCAGGCATGCGCTCGCACGCGCCGATGCTTGAGGGGCGACGCTTTCGCCAGGCGCTGCCATCGGGCTTCAGGCAGCTCGGATGCCAGCTGATCGCGTTCAGCGGCGCGACGCTGGATTGATCGGTGCCATTCCGACGCATCGGCCGAGCGGCGCGTGGCTCAGGTTCTTGGGTCACGGGCCCATGCCGCGACAGGCCGTGACGCCGGCTGACAGGCCGGTTCATCGGATAGGATCATCTCGATTGCGCCAAAGGAGCGGGCCTCAGAGGCACCGTGCGGTAGCGGACGCGCGCACGGATGGGGACGACCGACGTGCGGGTCGACACCTTCGCGGCTCACCAACCGCTTGCTCAGGCGCGACGAAGCATCCGGCGGTCCGGCACCAGCAACATCAGCGCAGCGAGCGCGGCGACGGCGTCGATCGCGATCGACCCGGCATCGGTGGGGCGCAGCAGCAAGGCGTGGCCGGCCCCCGTCACGAACAGCGCCGCCGCGAGGACACGGCGCAAGGCTGCCGCGCTCAGCCGGCGTGGCTGGGCCAGACCTGCGGCCACCAGCGCGGCGAGTGCCGACCAGAATGTGGCGACCAGCGGCGCATCCGGTCCCGCCACGGCCCGTAGCCAGAGGGTCGCGATCAGCAGCAGTGGCGTTCCCCACACCGTCGCGACCCATGCGCCACGCAGCCGGTCACCGCCGCGCCCGCGCCGCCGCCGCTTCTCCAGCCACAAGGTCGTGCCCGTTGCCGTCACGACGCACAGCGCGAGACCCAGGAGCATATAGGCGACCTCGACCGGCAACCCGGCGTAATTGCCGAAGTGCAGGTTGTAGGCGGACGCCGCCGCCTGCTTGCCAAGTGCGCCGTCGGCCAGCCCGACCGCGCCGTGCCAGCGCCCGCGCGCATCGAACCCGTAGCTCTCGCCGTAGATCAGGCGCCGCGGGTGCTCCGCCAGGATCTGCACGTGCTGCCCGCGGGTGCCGGGATCGTGGACGATGGCGTAGATCGGTGCCGCCGCGGGAACGCGCGCCGCCAGCGTCGTCAGTGCCGCGGCGATGTCGGGCAGCGGCGCGACGCGCGGGTCGGGCGCCGGCTCGCTGCCGAACACGGGCTGGTACGCCTTCTCCAGGTCGCCGCCGGTATAGGCCTTCGCCAGCACGGTGAAGCCCACGCTTCCCAGCCCGATGAACGCGCCGGTCAGTGCCACCGCCAGCGCGAACGGCAGCGTCCACACGCCCAGCCGGTTGTGCCAGTCCGCCCGCGCGAGCTGGCTGTCGTGGCGAGTGCGCAGGCGAAAGGCGTCGCGCACGATGCGCGGGTGCGCGAGCACGCCGGTAGTGACGAGGCCAGCCAGCACTACGCCCAGCGCGCCCACCACGATCATCCCCCACGTCAGCGGCAGGTGGAGATATTCGTGCAGCGCGATGACGAACTCGGTCCAGGCGTGCGCCTCCCGCGCGACGAGGCGACCGCGGGCGTCGACGTACCAGGCGGCATGATCGGTGGTGACGACCGCGCGGGGCAGGTCGTCGGTCGGCAGGCGGACGTAGAGATGGGTGGTGCGCGGCTTGCCGTCGGCCGCGTCGCGCGCGATCGCGGCGACGGCGGCGGCCTGCACCGCGGCCGGGGACAGCGGCCCGCTGTCGACGACGGTCGGCTGCTCCCAGCGTTGCCAGCGATCGTGGATCACGATCAGCGTGCCGCTGAGCGAGATGAGGTAGAGCAGCGCGCTGGCGAGCAGGCCGATGGCGGCGTGCCCACCCAGCGAGCGCTGCACCAGCGTTGCCGGGGGGCGCATCGGCGCGGTCATGCCGCGCTCCACAGCAACGTGCCCGCCAGCGCCGCCATCGCAGGCGCGGCCACCATCTGCATGGTGCGCGCGCGGGTCATCTGCACCGTCAGGATCGCGAGCCACAGCAGCGGTTGCAGGAACAAGGTCAGCACGGTCGCGTCCGTCTCTCCCATCCCGCAAGTGCGCGCGAACGCCTGAAGCCCGAAGGCGAGCCACTGCGCCGCGGCGAAGCCGACCGGTATCACGAGCAGGAAGACCGCGCCACGCCGCAACAGGCCGGACGCGCGGCGCGGCAGCGCCACGGCGGGCGCCTCGCGGAGCGGACGCTGCACCTTCGGCGGCGAGCGCCACCCGGCGTGAAGCACCATCGTCAGCGCTCCCATCATTACCACGACGGTCGCGACGGCGAGGCCCCATGCGCCGTCCGCGGTGGTCAGCATCCCCGCACCCGCGACGATCGCCGCCCAGCCAGCCGCCGCCACGCGACGACGCCCTCCCCAGCCCGCGCGCACCGCGGCGATGCCGGCCAGAACGACGAGGAGCGCGGCGGCGGTCATCAATAGTCGAACCGCAGCGTCGCGATCACGCTGCGCGGCGCGGCGTAGAAGGCCTGGCCGTACTTGAGCGTGCCGAGATATTTGGCGTCGTTGACGTTGCGCACGTTCACCGTGGCAGTGACGTGCTCGGCGAGGCGGATGCCGGCGAGCAGGTCCAGCGTGGCGAAGGCGTCCTGCACGATCGGCACCGCAGTGCCGCCGACGACCACGCTGCTCGGTGTCGAGATCTCGCTCTGGTAGCGGAACTGCGCGCCCAGCTTGAAGTCGCGCCATTCCGGCACGGTGTACGTCGCGGCGAGCTTCAGCGTGTCGCGCGGGATGAAGGTACGCGCGTCACTCCCCTGCTCGTCCTCGATCGACAAATGGGTGAAGCCGCCCGACAGCAGCCAGCGGTTGGCGACGCGGCCCGCGACTTCGATTTCGAAGCCCTTCGACGTCGTGTCCTGGCCGGTGTAGTAGGACGTACCGATTTGGCCGGGTTCACCCTCGACGAACTGGCCGGCGACCACGGCGAGTCCGCTCTGCTTCGCACGGAAGACGGCCGCGCTGCCGTAGAGACGGCCGTCGAGCCACTCGCCCTTGATCCCGCCCTCGATGCTGGTGCCCTTGGCGGGATCGAGGCGGACGTTGGTGCGGTCCACCTCCCGCTGCGGATTGAAGATGTCGGTGTAGCTGGCGTAGAGGGTCAGGCTCGACGTCAGGTCGTAGAGCACGCCGAGATAGGGGCTGACCTTGTCGTTGCGGCGCGTCTGGTCGGCACCGTAGGATAGGCCGCCGCTGCGCAACCAGATGGCAGTGGCGCCGACCACGCCCTTCACCCGGTCGGTGAGGTTCAGGTGCGCGGCGCCGTAAGCGCGGGTCAGCCGATCATAGGTATCCGCCTGCTGCACCAGCGGCGCATAGGCGGGCAGCGGCGCGCGGAACGACGCGAGCTGGCGGATGTCGCCATAGTCGATCGCCCCGCCGAGCGAGGAGGCGGAGAATTGCTCGCCGTCCGACCGCCCCGTCGCCACGCCGAAGGCGAGCTGATGGTCGCGGCCGAAGACGTTCACGCTGCCCGACGCATAGCCGTCGAACAGCAGCTGCTCGTACTTCGACGGATAGGTGCCGGTCAGACCGACGATGCCCTGCCCCGTCGCGGGGTCCGCGCCAACACCGTTGGCGTAATAGGCGTAGAGGATGCGCGCACGCTCGCGCCAGTGGCGATAGGTCGCGACGCCGCGCAGCGACCAGTCGCCGCCCAGCTTGTAGGCCACCTCGGCGAAGGCGGTCTGGTCGCGGACGTTCCAGTAGGTCCAGTCGGCCGAGGTGGATGCCGAACGCGGATAGTCGATGCGCGAGCCGTCGCTGTAGACCAGCGGCAACGCCCCCCACAGCACGCCGTCCGACCGGTTGTCCTGCAGCGAGTAGCCCGCCGTCACCGTCAGGTCCGGCGTCGCGTCCCACGCGATCAGCCCCGCGAAGACGTCACGGTTGACGTGATTGTAGTCGAGGTAGCTTGCGCGCTCCTCGTGCGCGCCGATCGCGCGGATGCGCAGGCTGCCGTCCGCGGTCAGCGGCCCCGACACGTCGCCCTCCAAGCGCCACAGGTCGAACGAGCCGCCGAACGCGGAGGCGTTGGCGCGGAACTCCCGCGTGGGGCGCTTGCGCAGGTAGTTGATCGTGGCGGAGGGATTGCCGACCCCGGTCATGATCGCATTGGCGCCGCGCACCGCTTCCACCCGCTCGAACAGCACGGTGTCGAGATCGCCGGTCTGGATATTGAAGAACATCGGCAGGCCGATGCCGTCGAACTGGAAGTTGGTGATGTCGAAGCCGCGCGAGTTGAACTCGGTGCGGTCGGTCTCCGTCCGCTCGACGTTGATGCCGACGGTCTGCGTCAGCAGGTCGTTGACGTTGGTCAGCGCGAAGCTGTCGATCCGTTCGCGATCGACGATCGTCAGCGACTGCGGCGTCTCGCGCAGCGACAGCGACAGGCCGGTGGGCGATGCGCTCTGCTTGTCATCGGCGGCGCTCGCGCGCGCGCCGGTGACGATCAGGTCGTTCTGCGGATCGGCGGTGGTGTCGCCCGCCGTCTCCAGGCCCGTGTCCGCTACCGGCGCCTCGGCCATCGCGGTCGCCGGAAAGGCGGCGGTGGCCAGCAATCCGATCAGCAGGCTGCGCGTCATTCCATCGTCTCCGAACGTCGCCCGCGATCGGCGGGCACGCGCGGCCTCTAGCGACGCGGCTATTGCAAATCAATCGCAAATTGTTCGGCTATGCCGGGGTCAGCAGGCCCTCCCGCGCGATCTTCTCCTTCCACACCAGCGGGGCGAGCTGATGGACGTTCGCGCCTTGCGCATCGACGGCCACGGTGACGGGGAAGTCGGCGACCTCGAACTCGTAGATCGCCTCCATGCCCAGATCCTCGAACCCGACCACCCTGCTGCCCTTGATCGCGCGCGCGACCAGATAGGCCGCCCCGCCGACCGCCATCAGATAGGCGCTGCGATGGTCGCGGATCGCCTCCGTGGCGGCGGGGCCGCGCTCGGCCTTGCCGACCATCGCCAGCAAGCCCTGTTCCAGCATCATGCGGGTGAACTTGTCCATGCGCGTCGCCGTGGTCGGGCCGGCCGGGCCGACCACTTCCTCGCCCACCGGATCGACGGGGCCGACGTAGTAGATCACGCGGCCGGCGAACTCGACCGGCAGCGGCTCGCCCTTCGCAAGCATGTCGGCGATCCGCTTGTGCGCGGCGTCGCGCCCGGTCAGCATTTTGCCGTTCAGCAGCAGGCGGTCGCCGTGCTTCCACGTCGCCACCACCTCGGGCGTCAGCGTGTCGAGGTCGACGCGGATCGCGGCCTTGTCCGGCGTCCAGTTCACCTCCGGCCACTCGTCCAGCTTCGGCGCTTCCAGATACACCGGCCCGCTGCCGTCCAGCGTGAAGTGGGCGTGGCGCGTGGCGGCGCAATTGGGGATCATCGCCACCGGCTTGGACGCCGCGTGGGTGGGCCAGTCGGCGATCTTCACGTCCAGGATGGTCGACAGCCCCCCCAGCCCCTGCGCGCCGATGCCGAGCGCGTTGACCTTGTCGAAGATTTCGATGCGCAGCGCCTCCACGTCGTTGCGCGGCCCGCGCGCCTTCAGCTGCGCCATGTCGATCGCGCCCATGAGCGATTCCTTGGCGAGCAGCATCGCCTTCTCCGCGGTGCCGCCGATGCCGATCCCCAGCATCCCCGGCGGGCACCAGCCGGCCCCCATCTGCGGCAGCATCTCCAGCACCCAGTCGACGATCGAATCGCTCGGGTTCATCATCTTGAATTTGGACTTGTTCTCAGATCCGCCACCTTTCGCCGCGACGTCGACCGATACCGTGGCCCCCGGCACCATCTCGACGTGGAGCACGCTGGGCGTGTTGTCGCGCGTGTTGCGGCGGGTGAAGGCGGGGTCGGCCAGGATCGAGGCGCGCAGCTTGTTTTCCGGATGGAGGTACGCGCGGCGCACCCCCTCGTCGATCACCTCCTGGAGCGAACGGTCGCTCTCCAGCCGGCAGTCCTGCCCCCATTTGACGAAGACGGTGACGATGCCGGTATCCTGGCAGATCGGCCGGTGTCCCTCGGCACACATGCGGCTGTTCGTCAGGATCTGCGCGATCGCGTCCTTCGCCGCCGGGCTCTGCTCCGCGCGATATGCGTCGCCCAGCGCACGGATATAGTCCATCGGGTGGAAGTAGGAGATGTATTGGAGCGCGTCGGCCACGCTCTCGATCAGGTCGGCTTCGCGGATCACAATGGTCATGGCGAGGTCGTTTAGGACCGGCGGCGCGCCTCGGCAACGGCAAGCGCGGCGCACGGCGACGGAAGCAAAATCGCAACCTTCGTTCCGTTAGTTACGTCGCATGTCCGTCTCCGCCCCACCCGCCCTGCCCGCTGCCCGACCGGGCGTGCGCATGGCCCTGGGTCTGGCGGCGACCGACGACGACCTGATCGCGCGGGCGCGCGAGGCCGCGCTGGACACCGCGGCATCGACGTGGTCGGCCGCCGCGCTGGTGCTGCTGGCGCTGCCGGTGGCGCTGGCCGCCGCGGCGATCCGGCAGCAGCAGTGGCTGCTCGCTGCCGCCGTCGCGCTGGCGGGAACGTTCGCCGCCGGGTTCGGCGCGGTCGTCTGGTGCATTCTCCGGCTGCGGCAGCCGCGCGCCTGGTCGCCGCACTTCCGCACGACCGTGGTTACGGCGGGCGCGGGCGGCATCGCGGTCACGCTGTCGCTGCTGGCCCAGGATGCCGCGCTGCTGGGTCCCGCATCGTGGCGCATCGCCGGCGGCACCGCCGCGGTGGGTGCGATCGCCATCGTCGCCGCCGCCCTGGCACCGCTGCGCGCCGCGGTGCTGGCCTATGCCGCGGGCCTGGTCGCGGCGTTGCTGGCGACGACGGGCGCGGGGCTCGCCAGCCAGTGCGCCGCGATCATCGCGCTCCTGTTCGCAATCGGCACGGTCCGCGCCGCGCGGCGCAGCTTCGCCACGCTGCTGCACGACCGCGCCGCGCGCGAGGCGGAACAGCGCGCGGGGTGGCTGGTGGCCGAATATGAATCGCACGGGCCCGGCTGGTTCTGGCAGACCGACCGTGCCGGCCGCATCGTCTACCTGTCCGACAAGGTGTCGCGCGAGTTCGCGCAGTTCGGCTGCGCCACCGCGGGCGCGGCCCTGATCGACCTGTTCTGCCTCGACGCCGCCGCGGCGGGCACCGCGCGCACGCTCGCCTTCCACCTGTCCTCGCGCACGTCCTTCGCCGACTATCCCGTCCGGCCCGCCGCGGACAACGCGCCGGAACGCTGGTGGTCGATCAGCGGGCGGCCGATGCTGGACGAGGAGGGCCGCTTCCGCGGCTTCGTCGGATCGGGCTCGGACCTGACGCAGAAGCGGCGCGCCGACGCGGAGATCGCGCGCCTGGCGCTGTTCGACAGCCTCACCGGCCTCGCCAACCGCCAGCGGATGCGCCACGCGCTGGACCAGATGCTGTCGTCGCAGTCGGCGCAGGGCGCGACCGGACTGCTGCTGCTCGACCTCGACCGGTTCAAGGCGGTGAACGATACGCAGGGCCACCAGGTCGGCGACGAATTGCTGAAGCAGGTGGCGCTCCGGCTGCAACGCACCGTGGGCGAGGCGGGACTGGTGGGGCGGCTGGGCGGCGACGAGTTCCAGGTGGTCGTCCCGCGCGAGGGCAGTCCGGCGGCGCTCTCCGCGCTGGCCGACGCGATCATCGCCGCGCTGTCCGAACCCTATTACATCGACCGCGCGACGCTCTCCATCGGCTGCTCGGTCGGCATCGCCGTCGCGCCCGCCCACGGCGACACGCCCGAGGTGCTGGTCCGCAACGCCGACCTCGCCCTCTACGACGCCAAGGCGGAGGGGCGCGGTGTCCACCGCTTCTACCGCGACGCGCTGCTGGAAGGCGCGCAGAACCGGAAGCGGCTGGAGGACGACCTGCGCCACGCGCTGAAATCGGGCCAGTTCTACCTCACCTACCAGCCCGTCGTCTCCACCGCGGACGAGCGGATCGTCGGCTACGAGGCGCTGCTGCGCTGGGAGCATCCGGAGCGCGGATCGATCAGCCCGGCGGAGTTCGTGCCGGTGGCGGAGGAGTGCGGGCTGATCGAGGCGATCGGCGAGTGGGTGCTGCGCACCGCGGTCGCGGAGGCCGCGACCTGGCCGCAGCACGTGCGCGTGGCGGTGAACGTGTCGCCGATCCAGTTCGCCAACCCCGCGCTCCCTGGCATCGTCACCAGCGCCATCGCCGCGGCGGGCCTGCCCGCGGACCGGCTGGAGCTGGAGATCACCGAGGGCGTGTTCCTGAACGAGGATGCCTCGTCCGATCAGATGTTCCGCGCGCTGAAGGGCATCGGCGTGCGGCTGGCGCTGGACGATTTCGGCACCGGCTATTCCTCGCTCGGCTATCTGAAGAAGGCGCCGTTCGACAAGATCAAGATCGACCAGTCCTTCGTGCGCGGCGCGATCGAGCCGGGCAGCCGCAACGCCGCGATCATCAAGGCGATCGTCAGCCTGGCCGACACGCTGGACATGGAGACCACGGCCGAGGGCGTGGAGCAGCAGGACGAGATCGCGCTGATCCGAGAGCTGGGATGCAGCCACATCCAGGGGTTCGTCTACGGCCGGCCGGAACGGTGCGCGGTGGTGTTCGAGCAGCTGGACCGCGCCGGAGGCTGGGCCGAGCCGATCGGCTTCAAGACCAGCCGCTCGCCCCGCCACCGGATGCTGCGCGCGGCGTGGCTGACGATCGGCGACGAGGCGGGGGAGGTGCGCGTGCGCGACATCTCCGTCACCGGCGTGCTGATCGACGGCGTGGATTTCCCGGCGGAGGCGATCGGCTATCCGGTGACGGTCGAGATCGTCGACGGCGATCCCACGCCGGGCACGATCCGCTGGGCGGAGGAGGGGCGCGCGGGCGTCGCCTTCGACCGGCCGTTCGACATGGCGCGGCTGAACGCCGCGGGCCAGCGCCAGGCGGCGTAGACCCGCTCGCCGACGGGTATCGTTAACCGTTCCTGCACCACGATCCGCTAGGTCCGAACCATCCAGAATCGCACCGGAAAAAGGGGCCGGTGCCCAGCGGGTGGGAAGCGAAACGTGATGAGCGTGAAGGGGTTGGCCGACGGCACAACTCGGATCGGAGCCGCATTGGCGCGCTATCGCACGGCCATCGTGACGGTAGCGGTGCTCAGCGCCGTGCTGAACGTGCTGGTGCTCGCCGGCTCGATCTACATGATGCTGGTCTACGACTCGGTGCTGCCCAGCCACAGCCTGCCGACGCTGTTCAGCCTGCTCGGCATGCTGGTCGTCGTCTACGCCTTCCAGGGGGTGTTCGACGCGATGCGCACGCGCATCCTGACCGACGTGGGCAGCGCGCTCGACCAGGAACTCGCGCCCGAGGTGCAGCGGATGATGTCCGCCGCCGCGCTGAAGGGGCACAAGGGCGGGGGCGACGGCATGACGCCGATGCGCGACCTCGACCAGATCCGCTCCTTCCTCGCGTCCGGCGGACCCGCCGCACTGCTGGACCTGCCGTGGATCGGCTTCTTCCTGCTGATCCTCGCCATGCTCCACGTGTGGCTGGGCGTCACCGCGCTGGCGGGCGCGCTGGTCATGATCGGCCTGACCGTCCTGACCGAGCGGGCGACGAAGAAGCCCTCGCGCCTCGTCGCGCAGATCACCGCGTGGCGATTGGGCATGGCGGAGAACAACCTGCGCCACGCCGAGGTGCTGACCGCGCTGGGCATGCAGCGGCGGATGCGCGATCGCTGGGTGGAGGTGAACCAGCACCACCTGGCCGCGCAGGACCGGCTGGCCCGCTCGGTCGGCGCGATCGGCGGGTCGGCCAAGGTATTCCGCCTGTTCCTGCAATCGCTGATCCTGACGGTCGGCGCGCTGCTCGTCATCGACGGCAAGGCATCGGGCGGGGTGATCTTCGCCAGCTCGATCCTGTCGGGCCGCGCGCTGGCGCCGATCGACACCGCCATCGCCAACTGGCGCGGCTTCTCCGCCGCGCGCAGCGGCTGGAAGCGGCTGAACGCGATGTTCCAGCACCTGCCCGCCGCCGCCGACGCGCACGTCCTGCTGCCCGCGCCGGCGAAGGAGCTGGCGGTGGAGCAGCTCGCCGTCGCACCGCCGGGAGTGGAGCGCGTCGCGGCGCAGGGCATCACCTTCCGGCTGGAGGCGGGCGACGGCGTCGGCGTGATCGGGCCGAGTGCGGCGGGCAAGACCTCGCTGGCGCGTGCGCTGATCGGCAGCTGGCCGGCGCTGCGCGGCACCATCCGCCTCGACGGCGCCACGCCCGACCAGTGGGACGCGGACACGTTCGGCGCCTTCGTCGGCTACCTGCCGCAGGCGGTGGAACTGCTGGACGGCAGCGTCGCGCAGAATATCGCCCGCTTCGATCCCGCCGCCACATCGGACGAGGTGATCGCCGCCGCCACCGCGGCCGGGGTGCACGAGATGATCGTGAAGCTGCCGAGCGGCTACGACACGCCCGTCGGCAGCGATGGCGCGCAGCTGTCCGCCGGGCAGCGCCAGCGCGTCGGCCTCGCCCGCGCGCTGTTCCGCGACCCGTTCCTGGTCCTGCTCGACGAACCCAATTCGAACCTGGACGCCGCCGGCGAGGACGCGCTGGCCGCGGCCATCGCCGGGGTGCGCGCGCGCGGCGGCATCGCCATCGTCATCGCGCACCGCCCCTCCGCGCTGGCGCAGGTCAGCCACGTCCTCTTCATGCGCGATGGTCGGATGGAGGCGTTCGGCCCGCGCGACCAGGTGATGAGCCGCATCATGAAACCCGCCGTCCCCCTCGACGTGCCCAACCGCCGCGCCGGCCCGGTCGCGGGTGTGGAGAATGCCGCGTGACCGCCGCCACCGTACCCGCCGTGCCCGCGTCGGGGGAGCGCCAGCTGCTCTCCTTCGATCCCGCCGTGCAGATGCGCCACCGCCTGCGGCTGTCGCTCGCCCTGGTCGCGGTGCTGGTCTTCGGCATCGGCCTCCTGATGATCGTCGTGCCGATCGGCGGCGCGGTGATCGCCGGGGGACAGGTGGCGGCCGAGTCGCGCGTGAAGCGGATCGCCCACCCGATCGGCGGCACGATCGCGGAGATCTACGTGAAGACCGGCGACCGCGTGAAGAAGGGCGACATCCTGATGCGCCTCGACGACGGCGTGTCGTCGGTGCAGTCCGAACTGTCCTCGCTGTCGGTCGACCAGCTGCTCGCGCAGCGCGCGCGGCTGGAAGCGGAGCGGCTGGGCATTCCGTCGATCGCCTTCCCGGCCGAACTGGCGCGCCGCCGCGACGCGGGCGCGCTGAAGGCGATGGCGGACGAGGAGAAGCTGTTCCGCATCCGCCGCGCGGAGAGCGGCGGGATGCGCGGGCAGATCACCGCCCGCGTCGCGCAGTATCGCAAGCAGATCCAGGGGTACGAGGCGCAGATCGCCTCGCTGAACCGCCAGGCCGCGCTGATCGAGCCCGAGCAGAAGGGCGTGCGCGAATTGTGGGACAAGGGGCTGGTCACGATCGGGCGCCTCAACCAGCTGGAACGCACGGGCGCCGACCTGCAAGGGTCGATCGCCAGCCTGCGCGCGCAGATCGCGCAGACGCAGGCGCGCATCACCGAGGCGCAGGAACAGGCGCTGCAGATGAGCGACACCCGCCGCGCCGATGCGGGCGCGCAGCTCGCCACCGTCAACGGCACGCTCAACACCGAGCAGGTGAGGAGCGCCACCGCGATGGACGCGCACGAGCGCAACGTCATCCGCGCGCCCTATTCGGGCACGGTCGACAAGCTGGCCTTCGCCGCGATCGGCGAGGTGGTGCGCCCCGCCGAGACGATCATGGAGATCGTGCCCGATCGCGACCGCATGATCGTGGAGGCGATGGTCAGCCCCGCCGACATCGACCAGGTGCGCGATGGGCAGGAGGCGCGGATCCGCTTCTCCGCCTTCAGCTCGCCCTCCACGCCCGAGATCCACGGCCGCGTCCTCGTCGTCGCGCCCGAGCGGACCACGGACGAGGCGACGCGGCAGAGCTTCTACGCGGTCCGCATCGCCATCGACCAGCGCGACCTGGCGCGCAATCCGGACATGAAGCTGCGCCCCGGCATGCCGGCGGAGGTCTTCGTCGCGACCGGCAGCCGGTCGATGCTGGGTTACATCACCAAGCCGCTGCGCGACCAGTTCGCCCGCGCCTTCCGCGACAATTGAGGAGTTTCCGCGTGACCCGTATCGCGCCCTTCGCCGCCGTCCTGCTCGCAACCGTGGCTTCGGCCGCGATGGCGCAGACCCGGCCCGACACCAGCAGCGGCGCCGCCGCCGCTGCGGTCGCACCGCAGGACACCGCCGCCGCGCCGCTGACGGTGGAACGCCCCGCGACCATGGCCCGCGTTGGGCGCCCGCTGCTCGCCTACGTTCCCGCCGAGGACGATTTCGGCGTCACGCATTCCGCAGCGCAGATGCCGGTGACGACGCTCGCGCAGGCGGTGGCGCTCGCCTACCGGGGCAACCCGCGGTTGCAGGCGGCGCGCGCCGACGCCCGCTCGGCCGACTATCGCTACCCCGCCGCGCGGTCGCAGTTCGGCCCCAGCCTGTCGGTCAGCGGCGCCTACAATTTCACGCGCAACCGGTCCGAAGTGCTGCCCGGCCAGTGGCTCGGCGCGCAGGGCTTCACCTCCACCGCGGGCGCGGTGCTGAACCAGCCGCTGCTCACCTTCGGCCGCAACAGCGCCGCCGCAGCGGGCGCGCTCGCCGAGTCGCAGTTCGCGCGCGACTCGCTGCGCGTGACGGAGGCGGACGTGATGCTGGCGATCGTCGGCAGCTACGTGCGCCTGCAACGCGAGGCCAACGCGGTGACGATCGCGAAGCAGAACCTGGAGCTGCTCGACCGGCAGTATCGCGACAATGCCGAGCGCTTCCGCGTGCGCGACATTACGTCGAGCGACCTTCAGCAGATCGAGACCCGCGTGGCGTTCGGCCGCGCGCAGGTGACGAACGCGCTGGGCCAGCTGGGCACCGCGCAGGGCGCGTTCCTGCGCGACGTCGGCGCGCGGCCCGGCACGCTCGCCGCGCCCGACGTGATCGACGTGAAGGTCGCCTCGCTCGTGCAGGCGCTGGCGGTGGCGGAGGTCAACGCGCCGCTGGTCCGCGCCGCGCAGGCACGCGAGAAGGTGTCGCGCGCCGCCTGGGAAGCGACCAAAGCCGAGTCGCGACCCCGCCTCGACCTGCAGGGCACCGCCGACTACGGCACGCTGACCCCCTATTCCGACCGCGCGCGCACCACCCAGCTGGTCGGCCGCGCGGTGCTGACGCAGCCGCTGATCGATTCGGGCCTGCGCAACGCGCGGCGCAACGAGGCGGCGCAGGCGAACCAGGCCGACTGGCGGCTGATCGACGACGCCGTCCGCGCGACGCACCAATCGGTGACGGAGGCGTGGAACGTGCTGACCGCGGCGCGGGCCTCGCTCGACCATTATCGCGTGGCCGTCGACGCGGCGCAGCGCGCCTACGACGGCGCGCAATTGCAGCAGCGCGCGGGCGACCGCACCACGCTGGACGTGCTCGACCTGGCGCGCGACCTCCTCAACATCCGGCTCAGCTACAATGCCGCGGTGGCCGACGAATATGTCGCGCGTGCCGCGCTGCTGGCGGCGATGGGCCAGCTGGAGGCGCCGCTGCTGGTGCCCGGTCTGGCCGGCTACGACGCCGACGCGCATTTCCGGCGCGTGCGCGGAAAGGGCGACGTTCCGCTGCTGACGCCGCTGCTCTCGCGCATCGACGGCGTGGCGAACGGCGACACGATGCGCGACCGCCCGCTGCGCGATCCTGCCGCGCTGGAGGCGGTGGCGGCGCCCGTACCATTGCAAACGCCGCGTTAACCCTCGCCTTTCACGCTCCCTTCACGACGACGAGGCGATGGTCGCGCTCTCGGAGGTATTCATGGCCCAGCCCGCACGCTCGATCGAACCCGTCCATTCCGTCACGCTGCCCAGCGCGGCGCAGGTCGTCGCGGTCGGCGAGGTGGCCGTCGAATGGTCCGCGTCCCCCGCGCGCGCGCTGCACGAGCAGCTGCTGCAATCCTTCGGCGATACCGCGCCGTCGGGGGACGAGCGCTACCCGGCGCGCGTCCGCCTGCTCATCATCGGTACCGCGGTGCTGGTGCCGTGGCTGGCGATCGGTGGCGCGTGGGCGGCGCTCGCCTGAGTTCACGTTCTTCGATTGTTCTGTCCTACATCGTCCCTTCCGGCATAGGTGCTGCGTCCTTCCTCTCGCGAGAAAAGGACCGCCGATGCCGACCGATCCCTTCGCCGCCTTCGCCGGCGCGCTCAACGATCCCGCCCGCGACGCCGTGGCGATCGCGCCGCACGACACGACGCCGCTCGCGGTGCTGCCGCGCGCACTGTTCGTCGGCACCGGCGGCACGCTGGTGGTGCGATGCGTCGACTCGGCCGCCGACGTCACGCTGAAGAACGTCGCCGGCGGCCAGATCCTCGACCTGCGCGTCAGCCACGTTCGCGCGACGGGCACCACCGCCGCCGACATCGTGGCGCTCGCCTGATGCCGGGGCTCTCGCTCGGCCTGTCGCTGCGCGCGCGGCGGCGCGGCGGGATCGCCGGACCCGTGGCCGCCGCCGCCATCTCCGCGATCGAGGCGGACGGCTGGTCCGCGCGATGGGCCACCGGCACCCCGCCGACCTTCGCACCGGACGCCGCGCCACAAACGATCGCGGTCGCGCGGATGGGCTTCGACGCCGAGGCGCGACCCACCGTCCACGCCGCCACCCGCCTGTTCACGCGCCGCCGCCGCCTTCCCTGGCCCGACCAGACGAGCGACACGCCCGCGGTGGTGGCGCTGGACGACTATGTCTACGCCACCGACACCATCGCGGGGGTGGCGAACCTGTCGACGGAAACCAGTCCGCGCCCCGTCGCCGCCTGGGCGATGCCGCACCGCCGCGTGGTGGGCGACACGATCCCGCTGGAAGTGGTCGCCTTCCACCGCGACGCGAGAGGCGGGCGCATGGTCGCCGCGGTCCGCTTCCTCGCGTCCGACGGCGCGACCGTCGTGTCGCAGGTCGTCGCCGCGACGACGCTATCGACGCGCCCGGGCGACCGGCAGCCGCTGCCCGTCTTCGCCTGCGCGCTCGACGTCTCGACGCTGGCGCAGGGTCTCGTCACCGTCCACGCCGAAGTGTATCCCTGGATCGGCGACGCCGCCGCCGTCCTGCGCAGCGCCGAGCTCGCCGCCCCGCGCGAGTTCTCCGCCCGATACTTCCTGAGGCACCCCGCGCTCCACGCCGCGCCGCCGCTGGCCTATGTCGCAGCCGCGGGCAACGACGCGAGCGGCACGATCTCCACCGTGCCCGCCACCGCGTCGGCGGCGCCGTTCGCCACGGTGAAGGGGGCGATCGATGCGCTCCAGGCGGCGCTGTCCGCCACCACCGGCCTCGACGGCGCGATCGTGCGCATCGGCGCGGGCACGTTTCCACTGGCCAGCGCCGCCGCCGCGCGGACGCAGCGCGTGGCGGCGCTGACGATCGAGCGCGATCCCGCGGTGCCGCGCGCCAGCGCGATCGTCACGTGGGGCGCGGCCGGCTTCGCGCCGCGGCTCTCCACCGGCTTCACCGGCCCGGTCGCCACCGGCTGCCTGCGCTTCCGCGACCTGACCGTCCGCCGCACCGGCGCGGCCTTCCTCAGCGGCGATGGCGCGGCCCGGCTGGAATTGCAGTGGGAGGACGTGGCCTTCGACAACAACGGCGTGTCGGGCAACTGGCTGACGCGATCGGACAATTACTTCTTCGGCGTGGCCTTCACCGGTCTCGCCGGCACGACGCTGGCCGCCGGCGCCAACGGCGAACAGCGCATCATGCGCGGCGTCGCGGCCGACCTGGCCGATGCGATGTACGAGAATTGGGTGACGCTGGCCTGCACGCTGACGCGGCCGGGTACCGGCGCGATCCGCGATGCGACCAAGGGCGCGATCGCGTTCCAGAACCGCTTCCTCAACCCCAATCCCGCGGGCTCTCCGCTCGCGATCAGCGCGTCCGGCGCGGGCGATACGGTGACGGGGTTCTGGGCGGTGCAGAACCTGATCGAGCTGACACGCACCGGCGCGGGGCCGATGGTCCGCATCTCGTCCGACGCCCCCGCCTTCGGCAACACCGACCATTGCGGGCTGGGCCGCAACACCATCACCGGGCAGGGATCGGCCGGGCGCTACAACGTCTTCTACGACAACGACACCGGCGGCGTGCGGCGGACGCATCGGCGGATGTGGCACCAGGGCGACGTCGGCGTGCAGCTGAACGTGAAGGGCGACGTCGACATCGGCGAGGCGGCGGCGCTCGGCCACCTGGCGTATCAGCACGGGGTCGGCTGCCGCGGCAACCTGACGCAGTTCCGCGTCGCCACGGCCACCGCCCACGTCGAGCTTCAGGCGTGGCCCGGCGTGCGCAGCCTGATCGGCACCAGCACCACGGCGCGTCGGGAACCCGGCTTCGTCGACTATCGCGGCGTCACCGCGGCGGGGGCGGGCGCGGGCGGCGGCGACTATCGCCTGCAACCCGGCGCCGCCGCCCGAGGGCTGGTGGACGTGGCGGTGCTCAGCCACGACCTCGCCGGCGCGCCGCGGACGCCCGACGGGCCGGACAGTGCCGGCGCCTACGTGTAACGATCTCGCCGCGGGCGCTTTTTCGGCGCTCGCGGCGCTGGCCTTTGCCGTCGACGAGGTGCAAAAGGGGTTTGGAAAGACTCGAACGATAGGGAGAGGTCGCCGCCTTATCGCGGCTGCCCGTCCCCCTGGCGGGCCGCCGTCCCGACGGAGAACGCTACGCCATGTCCCCGGTCCCTCATCAGCAAACCCCACACCAGCAAGTCCCGCCTCAGCGAGCCGCTGATGCGTCGGGTTCCCGCTGAACCGGACGACACGATGGCGACTACGCTGCCCCCGTCGAGCCGCGACGCCACGCGCGAGGTGCGCGAGGGGCGCCGGGTGGCGTGGGACAAGCAGCGCATCCGCCTGCTCCTCTACTTCGGCCTCATGCTGTGCGACGTGGCGGCGATCCGCGCTGGCTTCGCCGTGGGTGGCTCGTTTCGTCGCTGGCAATGGCTGGCGCCCAACGGCATCGAACTGGGCTGGCTGATCCTGCCGATCCACGTGCTGGTGGGACTGCGCAGCGGCGCCTACGCGCACCATGCGCTGTTCCGGCGATCGGAATCGCTGCGGCGTGCCATGAGCGCGTTCATGATCGCCACCAGTGCGATCGCGCTGCTGATCTTTTTCCAATATGCCGGGCCGCTGGTGTCGCGCGTCGCATTCGGCATCGCGATCGTCAGCACATTGTTCTTCATCGCGTTGCTGCGGACCACCTTCTCCGTCCTGTTCGTCCAGCCGGTGCGCGGCGGGCTGATGGGCGAGTTGCAGATCGTCGACGGCGTGCCGCCCGCGCCCGGGGCCCGCCACGTGTTCGACGCCCGCGCGGCGGGCGTGTCGCCCGACATCAACGATCCCGACATGCTGTCGCGCCTGGCCGTGCTGATCGAACCCTACGACCGCGTGGTGGTGGCCGCGACGGAGGAGCGCCGCCACGACTGGGCGGTGCTGATGAAGGCGTATCACGTGACCAGCGAGGTGCAGCTCGACAGCGGCGATCCGCTGGGCGCGATCGGCATCTCGCGCTTCCACGGCGCCGACACCGTGGTGGTCGCGCGCGGGCCGATGTCGCTGGGCAACCGGCTGAAGAAGCGAATCATGGACCTGGTCATCGCCGGCACCGCGGTGCTGCTTGCCGGCCCGCTGCTGTTGATCGTGGCGATCGCGATCAAGCTGGACAGCCCGGGTCCCGTGCTGTTCGCGCAGGTGCGGTTGGGCCGCGGCAACAAGCGGTTCCGCATCCTCAAGTTCCGCTCGATGCACGTGGCGCGGACCGACCACGACGGCAACCGCTCCGCGTCGCGCGACGACGACCGGGTGACCCGCGTCGGGCGCCTGATCCGCATGACCAGCATCGACGAGCTGCCCCAGCTGTTCAACGTACTGAAGGGCGACATGAGCATCGTCGGCCCGCGTCCCCACGCGCTCGGCAGCCTGGCCGGGGACAAACTGTTCTGGCAGGTGTCGCAGAAATACTGGCTTCGCCACACGCTGAAGCCGGGGATCACGGGGCTGGCGCAGATTCGCGGCTTCCGCGGGGCGACGCACCAGCAGTCGGATCTCGAGAACCGGCTCCAGGCCGATCTCGAATATATCGACGGCTGGCGGCTGTGGCGCGACGTGGCGATCATCTTCAACACGCTGAAGGTGATCGTCCACCCCCGCGCCTTCTGACGATCAGCCCCGCGCGGGCGTCGCCTCCGCCAGATCGCGCAGATAGGCGATCAGCTCCGCCGGATCGGTGGTCGCCGACCGCCGCGGCCGGCGCCGCGCCTCGGCCAGCGCGGCGGCGAACTGCGCGTCGTCGTCCGCGCGCTGGATCAGCCCGCGCTCCTCGAAGGCGTCGACGATCTCCTCCTGGTGGTCGTCGTAATGCTCGCCGCGCGCGAAGCTGCGCGGGACGGCGATCACCTGGCACCATTCGCGCAGCGCGGTGATGAGAGAGCCCGTCCCGCCGTGGCACACGACGATGCTCGCCCGGCGCAGCAGGCCCTGCACCTCGGCGAAGGGCAGCCCCTCGACCGACCGCACGCCGGGCACCGGGCGGCCGCCCTCCCCGTGCTGGACGACGATCTGCTCCGCGATCAGCCCGGCGTCGCGGGCGTGCTCGACCAGCTGGACCAGCCGGTCGAACGGCAGCGTCGCGCCGACGGTGGCGAACAGCAGCGGGTCCTTAACCGGCGGATCCCCGTCGTTGACGCGGAACGGATCGAAGGAGAGCGCCCCGCCCCACGCCGCCGCGCTCTCCCGCGATTGCGCGATCCGCACGTGCGCCAGCCGCCCGGCGAGCCGCGCGAACGCGGACGGGGCGCGGAAGCGCGCGAAGGAATCGATCAGCACCACCGTCGCTCCCGCCAGCCGCGCGAACAGCATGACGAACAGCTGCGATCCCGCGCCGGTGGTGATGAACAGGTCCGGCCGGCGCCGTCGCACGATGCGCCACGATGCCGCGATGCTGCGCCACGCGGCAGCCAGCATCCCCGCGCGATTGCCCAGCCGCGCCTGGCCCAGCGCGAAGTGGGGCACGAAATGCACCTCCTCCTCCGCGGCGATGGAGCGGCCGAGCGCGGTATCCTCCGTCACGATGTAGTGCGGATAGTCCTGCCACACCGGCTTCAGGTCGAGGATCTGCCGGACATGCCCGCCGCCGGACGCGGCAAGGCAGATTAGGGGCTTGCGCGCCGACGACATCGGGTCTCCAATCGCGTGGCGGCATCGCAGGGCCGCACCGGGGGGTTCATCTTGTCTCAAGAATGCGTGCCTATCGCGCAAGACGTGAAACTTCTGTAGTGGCGACTGCCGCCGACCTGCCTTCTCTTTCAGGATAATCGCGATGAACCGTTGCACCGTCCTCCTGCTCGCCTGCACTGCCCTGGTCGCCTGCAACAAGGACGGGGGCGGTGCGCCCGAGGGGCAGGTCGCCGCGACGGTCGATGGCAAGGAGATCACCGCGTCCGAGGTGCGGATGGAGCTGGGCGAGGCGGGCACCGATCCGCAGGACGCGGCGGCGCAGCAGCCGGCGGCGCTGCGCGCGGTCATCAACCGCAAGCTGCTGGCCGAGGCGGCGGAGGAGAAGGGGCTCGACAAGACCCCGCAGGGCGCGATGATGCTGCAGAAGGCGCGCGAGCTGGCGCTGATTCAGATGTTGCAGGGCACCATCGTCGGCGCCGCGCCCAAGGTCGGGCCGGGGCAGGCCACCGATTACGTGCGCGACCATCCCGAGCTGTTCGCGCAGCGCCGCGTCGCGCTGCTGGAGCAGATCCAGGCGCCGCAGATCTCGGCCGCGGTCGTGAAGCAGATGGAGCCGATCGAGACGATGGACGGCATCGTCGCGCTCCTGGAGGCGAACAAGGTGCCGTTCCGCCGCGGCAACGGCGCGCTCGATCCGCTGCAGGTGGAGCCCGAGGTCTACAAGAAGGTCGTGGCACTGGGCGAGAACAAGGTGTTCATCACACCCGCGCAGGGCGGCGTGCAGATCTCGCGCATCACCGGCTACAAGGACGCGCCACTGACCGGCGAGGAGGCGCAGCGCGCCGCGCAGGCGGTCCTGAGCCAGCGGCAGACGGTCGGCCAGGTCCGCTCGCAGTTCGATGCGATCATCAAGGAAGGGCAGAAGGACGTGAAGATCAACGCCGCCTTCCAGCCGAAGAATGCGGGCAAGGCGGCCGGCGCGCCGAAGGCTGCGGCGAACTGAGCCGATCCGCCCGCCACCCAACGTTCCGCGTCCCGCACGTCTCCCGGCATGGCTGATCCCCTCCCCGCGGTCGCGGATCGGCCCGCGACCGCCGCGTCCGCGTCGCGCCCGTCCTCGCCCACGCTGGCCCGCGTGCTCGCGGGCGAGCTGTGCAGCGGCTGCGGGCTGTGCGCGGGGATTTCCCACGGTCGCATCGCGCTGGAGACGGTAGCGCCCGGCTACACCCGGCCGCGCCAGTCCGCGGCCCTCGACGCCGCGACCGAGCGGACGATCGCCCGGGCGTGCCCCGGCGCCACGGTCGCGCCCTGGGTCGGCCCGCGCGCCCGCGGCCGCGCGTGGAGCGACGCGCCGCAGGTGGATCCCTATTGGGGGCCGTTCCACTCCTGCGAGACGGGCCATGCGACGGACGAGGAGGTGCGCTTCGTCGGCTCGTCGGGCGGCGTCGCCAGCGCGCTGCTGATCGGCGCGATCGAATCGGGCGCGGTCGATGCCGCCCTCCACGTCGCCGCCGACCCCGCGCGCCCGACCCGCAACGTGCTCCACTGGTCGACGACGCGCGAGGAGGTGCTGGCGGGTGCGGGATCGCGCTACGCCGCTTCCTCGCCGCTGGCGGAGATCGACGCCGCGCTCGCCTCCGGCCGCCGCTTCGCCTTCGTGGGCAAGCCGTGCGACGTGTCCGCCTTGCGCCAGCTCGCGCTCACCGACCCGCGCGTCGACGCGCAGGTGCCGCTGAAGATCGCTTTCTTCTGCGGCGGGTTGCCCAGCCATGCCGGCGCGGACCGGATCGTGCGCGCCATGGGGCTGGACCCGGCACAGCTCGCGCGCTTCCGTTATCGCGGGCACGGCTGGCCCGGCACCGCGCGCGCGGATCTCGCCGACGGGACGCACGGCGAGATGAGCTACGCCGACAGCTGGGGCGGCCACCTGTCGAAGGAAGTGCAGTTCCGCTGCAAGATCTGTCCCGACGCGGTGGGCGGGGTCGCCGACGTGGCGGTCGCCGACGCCTGGTACGAGGACGCGAGCGGCTATCCCTCCTTCGCCGAGCAGGACGGGCGCAGCCTGGTGATGGCGCGCACGCCGGCGGGCGTCGCCGCGCTGGCGGCGGCGCGGGCGGCGGGCGCGATCGTCACCGCGCCGCTGCCGGTCGGCGAGATCGTCAGGATGCAGGGATCGCAGGCGAATCGGAAGCGGCTGGTGATCCCGCGGCTGGCCGCCTGCGCGCTGCTGTTCCAGCCACGGCCGGACGTGCGCGGACTGGCCACCGGTGCGGCGATGCGGCGGGGCACGCTCGGCACGGCGTTGCGCAACCTCGTCGGTACCGCCCGGCGTATCATCCTGGGGCGCCGCTGACCGCCGTGGTGCGCGCGGCGCTTCCTTCGTCCACCCCGATGGGATATGGGCATCTTTTCGGGACCGGGGAAGAATGATGGGGATCACGGCGTCCACGCGGGCGGCCGCATCGCTGGCAGGACTGGCGATGTTGGGCACGGGCACGACCGCGGCCGCGCAGGCGCGCCGCGAACCGGAAACGGCGATCTCGCTGTCGCTGGACGTGCGGCACGACAGCAACGTCGCACGATCGAACGCGGCGAGCGCGTCGGCGCGCAACCTGTCGCGTGCCGACCAGCGCGCCACGCCCGCCATCAACGTCGTCGTCTCGCGTCCGCTGGGGCGCAACATGCTGTCGCTCAACGCGTCGGCCGGCTACGACTTCTACCGCCGCAACAAGCGCTTCAACCGCGAGCGGCTGTCGCTGGGCAGCGCCGCGAACGTGCTCGCCGGCCCGCTGACGGTGGATCTCGCCGCCACGCTGTCGCGCTCGCAGAGCGACCCCGGCGACCTCGCCCCGCTGCTGATCCCGGGCGCGAACAGCCTGCGCAACAGGTCCACGGTCCAGGATTACAGCGGATCGGTGCGGCTCGGCAGCTCCCCCTACGGGCTGAAGCCGATGGCCAGCTTCGGCTACTCGCAGGGCAACAATTCCAACGAGCTGCGCCGGATCTCGAACTATCGCTCCACCCGCTACGGCGGCGGCGTGTCCTACGACGGGCCGGCGCTCGGCTCGTTCACCGCGCAATATCTGCGCACCGACAGCGAGTATCCCGATCGCCCCGCGACCTTCTCGCAGACCGGTTTCAGCAGCGACCGGATCGAGCTGACCGCCCGGCGCGAGCTGGGATCCGTGCTGACCGGGTCCGCCGGCATCTCCTGGATCAGCCTGAAGCCCGATATCGCGGGAAGCGATCCCTCGCTGAGCACGGTGGGCTGGAACGTGGCGCTCACCGCGGTGCCCAGGCCCGACCTGCAGATCACCGGCGCCTTCGCGCGCGACGTGTCGCCCTCGCTGGGCACCGACGCGCTGTACCAGGTGGGCAACACCTACTCGCTCGACGCCACCTACCAATTCGTGCGCGAGCAGGCGCTGACGATCCGCGGCTCGATCAACGACCGCCGTTTCGTCGGTGCGGGCCGCTTCTTCGGCCTGCCATTAACCGATTCCGTTCAGCGCTTTGTCAGCGCCAGCTGGTCATTCAACCAAGGTCGTCCGCTCGGCGCCGCGATCGACGTCGGCTACCAGGACCGCGACGGCAACGGCACGTTCTTCGACTATAGCAGCGTCTACGTCGGTATTCGCACCACCTATCGGATTTGATGGAGACCATCGACACCATGGTTCGCGTCGGCCTTCGCGCCATCCCCTGCACCGCCGGCCTCGCCGCGATGCTCCTCGCCACCGCCGCCGCCGCACAGCAGCCGCTGGCCCAGACCACGCCCTCCCCTGCCCCGGCCACGGCGCCCGCCACGGGCACGCCCGCGCCCACGACCTCGCTGTCCGACGGCTACGTGCTGGGCAACGGCGATGTCGTGGAGGTATCGGTGCTCGGCCGCGCGGAGTTCGCGGCGCGCGTGCAGGTGCAGGTCGACGGCACGATCCAGCTGCCGTACCTGAAATCGGTGCCGGCGGCGGACAAAACCGTGCTGCAGCTGCGCGACGATATCCGTCGCCGGCTCCAGGCGGGGGGCTATTACACCGATCCGGTCGTGGCCGTGACGGTAGCGACCTACACCAGCCGCTACGTCACGGTGCTGGGCCAGGTGGGACAGCCCGGGCTGGTGCCGGTCGACCGCGCCTATCGCATATCGGAGATCCTGGCCCGCGTCGGCGGGGCGCAGCCGACCGCGGCGGACGCGATCGAGCTGCGCCGCGCCGACGGTCAGTCGATCTCGCTGCCGATCGCGGCGATCGCCAGCGGCGGGCCCGACCAGGACCCCTATGTCACGCCCGGCGACAAGCTGTTCCTGCCCGAGGCGCCGATCTTCTACATCAGCGGCGCGGTGACCGGCCAGGGCGCGTACAAGGTCGACCGCGGCCTCACCGTGCGCAAGGCGCTCGCGCGCGCGGGCGGGCTGACCGATCGCGGTTCGGACAAGAAGGTGAAGGTCTTCCGCGACGGCAGGGAAGTGAAGATCGGCCTGGACGAGCCGATCAAGGGCGGCGATTCGATCAAGGTGGGCGAGCGCTTCTTCTAAGCCGCGACGGTATCGGGCGGACGGGCAGACGGACGGGATGATCTCATGAGCATCGCACAATTCTTTCGCATCCTGTGGGCACGCCGCTGGATCATCCTGGCGACCACCTTCGTCTGCTTCGTGGCGGCGATGCTGGTCGCGCGCAGCTTTCCGGCGCGCTACCAGGCCAGCTCGCGCGTGATGCTCAACATGTTCAAGCCCGATCCTGTCACCGGGGAGGCGATCTCGTCGGGCTTCGCGCGCGCCTACGTGAAGACGCAGGGCGAGCTGATCCGCGACTATCGCATCGCGGGCAAGGTGGTGGACGAGCTGGGCTGGGCGGAGAACCCGCAGCTGGTCGCCGCGTACCAGCGGCGCGACCCGTCCGACCAGAGCGACGTGCGCCGCTGGCTGGCGCAGCAGGTGATGGACAACACGGACACGAAGCTGGTCGACACCAGCAACATCCTCGAGATCCAGTTCACCTCCAATTCGCCCGAGCAGGCGGCGCGCATCGCCGACACGGTGCGCCAGGCCTATGTCGACCAGGCGCTCACCTTCCGCCGCGACGACGCCGCCAACAACGCCGACTGGTTCCGCAAGCAGGCCACGCGCATCCGTGCCGAGCTGACCGCGGCGGAGCAGCGCAAGACCGCGTTCGAGCGCGCCAACGGCATCGTGCTGGCGGACAACGACACCGACGTCGATTCGGCGCGGCTGACCGCCCTGGCCGGGGCCGCCCCCCCGCAGGCCGCGGCACAGATCGCCGCGGCGCAGGCGGTAGCCTCGCCGCAGCTGGAATCGGCCAATGCCGCGATCGCCAATGCGGAGAAGGTGCTGGGCCCGAACAATCCCGAGCTGCTGGCGATGAAGCGCCAGCGCGACGCGATCGCGTCCACGGTCGCCGCGGCGCAGCGCGCGGTCTCCCCGGTCGCCGCGGCCGCTGGGCCCTCGGTCGCCAGCCTCTATTCGGCGCAGCAGCAGAAGGTGCTGGCGCAGCGCGGCAAGGTGGCCGAGGCGCAGCAGCTGAGCACCGACGTGCGCGTCCTGCGCGACCAATATGCGAAGACCGCGGCCCGCGCCGCCGAGCTGCAGCAGCAGGGCGAATCGAACGAGACCGGGCTGGAGATGCTGGGCAGCGCCGTCGTGCCGACCTCGCCGATCTTCCCCAACTGGCCGCTGGTGATCTTCGGCTCGCTGGGTCTCGGCTTCGCGCTCGGGCTGCTCGCCTCACTGGTGGTCGAGCTGCTCGGGCGCCGCGTGCGCAGCGCGGAGGACCTCACCTTCCGCGAGGTGCCCGTGCTGGGCGTGATGACGAAGGCGAAGCCGGTGCGGCGCAGCTCGCTGCTTGACCGGCTGATGCCGTTCCGGCGCCCGGCCGTTCAAGGGGGATATTGAGCCATGGCCACCACCACCGCCACTGCGGTGCCGCCCGTCGCCGCAAGGGAGGGGGCACCGGTTCAGCGCGCGACGACGTTCCAGGTGTCCGCCGACGTCCACCTGCTGTCGGAACCGACCGGCGCGCGCGCCGAATCGGTCCGCGTGCTGCGCACCCACCTGATCGCGCAGCACCTGCGCGACGGGCGCCGCTCGCTCGCGGTCTGCGCGCCGGCGGTGGGGGCGGGCTGTTCCTACATCGCCGCCAACCTGGCGGTCGGCCTGGCGCAGACCGGGGTCAAGACGCTGCTGATCGACGGCAACATGCGCGGTCCGGGACTGGAGAATTACTTTCGCCCGAGCGCGGGTGCGCCGGGCCTGTACGACTGCCTGTCGCGCGACGACCTGGCGGTGCGCGAAGCGATCCACGAGGACGTGGTGCCCGGCTTGTCGCTGCTGTTCGCCGGCCAGGCCGCGCCGGAGGCGCAGGAGCTGCTGGGCGCGGCCGGGTTCAAGGCGCTGGTCGACGCCTGCGTGCGCGATTACGACCTGACGCTGATCGATACGCCCCCGGCAAACAGCTACGCCGACGCGCGCCGCATCGCCTCCGTCATGCGCTACGCCATGGTCGTCGCGCGGCGCGACAAGAGCTATGTTCGCGACGTGCGCACGCTGATCGACGAACTGACGTCGGATCGCGTCCGCGTGGTGGGCACCTATCTCAATGACATCTGACACGCTGCCGTCGCAGGGGGCGTCCGGCGGGCTGTCGCGCGGATGGCGCACCGCCGACCCGCGCAGCCCGCGCGGCCTCCTGCTGCGGCACTGGCCGCTGTTCGCGGGGCTGCTGCTGCTGGCGGTGCCGACCCTCGTTAGCATCGGCAAGCAGACCTGGTCGACCGAGGTGGGGGCGCACGGCCCGATCGTGCTCGCCACCGGGCTGTGGCTGTTCAGCTACAACAAGCTGCGCCTCGACGGGTCGCCCGGGGCCGGGCGGCTGCTGTGGGTCCCGCCGCTGCTGTTCGCGTTCGCGCTCTACGTCTTCGGGCGCGCCTATGACTTCATCAGCCTGGAGGCGCTCGGCCTCTACGTCGTGTTCGCCGTGGCGCTGTACCTGCTGTCCGGCTGGGCGGAGTGGAAGCGCAACCTCTTCCCGCTCTTCTACCTCGGCTTCGTCGTCCCGCCGCCAGGCTGGGTGATCGACCGCATCACCGCGCCGTTGCAGACCTTCGTCTCCTTCGCCGCGGTGCACATCCTCGCGCCGCTCGGCTATCCGATCTCGCGCGAGGGCGTGACGCTGACGGTGGCGCAATACCAGCTGCTGGTGGAGGACGCGTGCGCGGGCATGAACTCGCTGATCGGCCTCACCGCGATCAGCCTGTTCTACATTTACCTGATGCATCGCGCATCCTGGCGCTACGCCGCGCTGATGGTGGCGCTGATCGTGCCGATCGCGGTGTTCGTGAACATCCTTCGCGTCCTCGCGCTGATCCTCATCACCTATTATTTCGGCAATGCCGCGGCGCAGGGCTTCCTCCACGTCACCACGGGGCTGGTCCTCTTCACGCTGGCGATCGCGCTGATGTTCCTCACCGACATGGCGTTCCAGGCGGTCCTGCGCCGTGGCGGACGCGGACACGCGGCGGCATGATCGCGCGACGCGACCTGCTGGTGGGTGCGGGCTGCGCCGCGGCGCTTGGCGCGGCGGAGTATCTGCGCCCGCGCCGCGCGCTGAAGCTGCTGCGTGACGGCGAGACGATGGCCCGGGTCATTCCCGGGGCGTTCGCGGGCTGGTCGATCGGTGAGGGCGGCGACATCGTCATGCCGGAGACGCCGGGCAGCCTCGCCTCGCGCCTCTACAGCGATCGCGTGGCGCGCACCTATCGCCATGCCGACGGCGACGGGAGCGAGGAGGTCATGCTGCTGGCCGCCTATGGCGCGGCGCAGAGCGACGTGCTCCAGCTCCACCGGCCGGAGGTGTGCTACCCGGCGGTCGGCTTCACCATCAAGGAGCGCCGGCTCGTCTCGCTGCCGGTGGCGCCCGGCGTCACCGTGCCGGCGGTCCTGCTGTCGGCACAGGCCGGCGGGCGGATGGAGGACGTCGCCTATTGGACGCGGCTGGGCGACGACCTGCCGCAGACGGGCGGCGATCAGCGCTGGGTACGGTTGCGCGCGGCGATGGCGGGCTATGTCGGCGATGGCGTGCTCGTCCGCGCCTCCATGCTGCGGCGGGGCGGCGAGCCGTCGTTCCCGATCCTCCAGCAATTCCTGTCGCAGATGCTCATGAGCACCGCGGCGAGGGATCGCGCCGCGCTGATCGGCCGCACGCGCGCCGACGCCCTCGCGCGGGTCTGACGACGGGCCCGTCGGGGCAACATCGTTTCGCAGGTGCACAAAAAGGAGGGAACGGGGACGCGTGGCGGCGGTTAACCCTGTCATGCTCGCTTCGCACCGGCTGCCCGACGCCGACGCCGTCCCCGCGGGGGCGCCCCCCACGCTGCTGGACGGCACCAGCGTCTTCTTCGACCTGGACGGCACGCTGATCGACATCGCCGCCACACCCGACGGGGTGGTCGTGTCGCCCGACCTTCTGGCCGCGCTGGACCGCCTGGTCGCCGCCGCGCCGGGGCGGGTGGCGGTGCTGAGCGGTCGGTCGCTGGACCAGCTCGACCATCTGCTCGGTCGCTTCGCCCGTCGCGTCGCCGTCGCGGGCAGCCACGGCGCGGAGATCCGCCTCGCCGGACAGGACGCGCGCCAGCGGAGCGCTCCTCCCGCCCTCGCCGCCGCGACGCGCGCGCTGCGTGACGTCGCCGAGGCGCACGGACTGCTGCTGGAAGAGAAATCGATGGGAACCGCGCTGCACTATCGCCACGCGCCCGGGCGCGAGGCGATCGCCGCGTCCGCCGCCGCGGTCCTGGCCGACCGCCACGGCCTGGTGCTCCAGCGCGGCAAGATGATGGTGGAACTGCGCGCGCCGGGCGACAAGGGCGACGCCCTCTGCGCACTGCTGCGCGAAGAGGCGATGGTGGGCACGCGTCCGCTGTTCTTCGGCGACGACGTGACCGACGAGGACGGCTTCGTCGCCGCCACCCGCGCGGGCGGCGCGGGGGTGCTGGTCGGCCCCGCGCGCGCGAGCGCGGCGCGCTATCGCCTCGACGATCCCGCCGCGGTGCGCCGCTGGATCGACGCCGCGACGGTCGGTGCGGCATGAGCGGCATGGACCTGTGGCCGATCGGCAATTGCCAGGTCTCCGCGCTGGTCGACGCGACCGGGCGGTTCGTGTGGGGATGCGTGCCGCGCGTCGACGGCGATCCCGCGTTCAGCGCATTGCTCGACCGCGAGGAGGCCGAGACCGGCTTCTGGTCGATCGAGCTCGACGGCGCGGTGTCCACGACGCAGCACTATCTTCGCAACACGCCGATCCTGGTGACGCGCCACCAGGACGCGGACGGCAATGCGGTGGAGATCACCGATTTCTGCCCGCGCTTCATGCGCGACGGCCGCGCCTACCGCCCCACCGCCTTCGTCCGAATCGTCCGCCCCGTCGCGGGCAGCCCGCGCATCCGCGTCGTCACGCGGATCGCGACCGACTGGGGCCGTCCCACCAGCATCACGCAGGGATCGAACCACATCCGCTTCCTGATGAGCGAGCAGACGCTGCGGCTCACCACCGACGCGCCGATCGACCATCTGCGGCTGGAGGACCATTTCCGCATCGAGCGCCCGCTCCACTTCTTCCTAGGTCCCGACGAGAGCTTCGCCGGACGGCTGCAGGATACCGTGTCGCAGATGCTGGAGCGGACGGCGGAGGAGTGGCGGCTGTGGGTGCGCGGGCTCAACATCCCGCTGGAATGGCAGGACGTCGTGATCCGCGCCGCGATCACGCTGAAATTGTGCCAGCACGAACCGACCGGTGCCATCGTCGCGGCACTGACCACGTCGCTGCCCGAACACGCGGATTCAGGTCGCAACTGGGACTATCGCTACTGCTGGATCAGGGACGCCTATTATACGGTGCAGGCGCTCAACCGGCTCGGCGCGCTGGACGTACTGGAGGGCTACCTCGGCTATCTGCGCAACATCGTCGACGCGGCGAAGGGCGGCCATATCCAGCCGCTTTACGGTGTCGGCCGCGAGGCCACGCTGGTGGAGCGCGCCGCGACCGATCTGCCCGGCTATCGCGGCATGGGCCCGGTGCGCGTCGGCAACCAGGCCTATGAACAGGTCCAGCATGATGCCTACGGCCAGATCGTCCTCTCCAACGTGCAGGCCTTCTTCGACCACCGCCTGCTGCGCATGGCAACCGTGGAGGATTTTCACGCGCTGGAGCGGGTCGGCGAGCGCGCCTGGGCGTCCTACGACAAGCCCGACGCCGGGCTGTGGGAACTGCGCACGAAGGCGCACGTCCACACCTATTCCGCCGCCATGTGCTGGGCGGCGTGCGACCGGCTGGGCAATGCCGCCAGGGCGCTGGGCCTCGCCGAGCGCGAGGCGTTCTGGAACGATCGCGCCGCCACCATGCGCCGCGCGATCGAGGGCGCGGCGTGGCGGCCGGAAACGCAGCGGATGTCCGCGACGTTCGGCGGCGACGATCTGGACGCGAGCATCATCCAGTTGCTCGACCTGCGCTTCCTCGCGCCGGAAGACCGCCGCTTCCGCTCCACGCTCTACGCGGTGGAGGAGGGGCTGCGGCGCGGCAGCCACATGCTGCGCTACGCGACCGAAGACGATTTCGGCCTGCCGCACACCGCCTTCAACGTCTGCACCTTCTGGTTGATCGAGGCGCTGCACGCCACCGGTCGGGCGGAGGACGCGCGCGTGCTGTTCGAGGAGATGGTGGCGCGGCGCACGCCCGCGGGGCTGCTGTCCGAGGATATCGACCCGGCGACCGGCGAGCTGTGGGGCAATTACCCGCAGACCTATTCGCTGGTCGGCCTCATCAACTGCGCGGTCATGCTCAGCCGCCCGTGGACGGCGGTGCGATGAAGCGGCTCGTCGTCATCTCCAACCGGGTGCAGCAGCTGAACCAGGGTCCCGGCGGCAACCAGGGCGGCCTCGCCGTCGCGCTGCTCGCCGCGCTGAAGGAGCGCGGCGGGGTGTGGTTCGGCTGGAGCGGCAGCACCGTGCCCGAATTCACCGGCGAGATCGCCTACGAGCACGAGGGGCCGACCACGACCGCGGTGATCGACCTCGAGCCGCAGGACATCGACGAATATTACAACGGCTTTGCCAATCGCACCCTGTGGCCGCTGTTCCACTATCGCGTCGATCTGACCGAGTTCGAGCGCGACTTCGAGGGCGGCTACGCGCGCGTCAACCACCGCTTCGCCGACACGGTCGCCCCCCTGATCGAGGAGGAGGACCTCGTCTGGGTGCACGACTACCACCTCGTTCCGCTCGGTGGGGAGCTGCGACGGCGCGGGGTCGCGAACCGCCTGGGCTTCTTCCTGCACATCCCGTGGCCGCCTACCGACCTGCTGGTCTCGCTGCCCAGCCACCGGCGGCTGGTGGAGGCGCTGTTCGCCTACGACGTGGTCGGGTTCCAGACCGCGGACTGGCTGGAGAACTTCCGCCACTACGTGACGACGCAGCTGGACGGCACGGTGGGCGAGGACGGGCTGGTGACGGTGGGCGACCGCACCATCCGCGCCATTCCCGCGCCGATCGGCATCGAGACCGCGGAGTTCGAGGCCGCGGCGCAGACGCAGGCGGCCGCCTTCGCGCGCGACCGCATGTACATGTCGGCCACCGGGCGCAGCCTGATCGTCGGCGTGGACCGGCTGGACTATTCGAAGGGCCTGCCGGAGCGGTTCGCCGGTTACGAGCGCTTCCTGGCGCAGCATCCCGACCGCCGCGGTCTCGTCTACATGCTGCAGATCGCGCCGCCGAGCCGCGAGAAGGTGGACACCTATCAGGAGATCCGCGCCGCGCTGGATGGGCTGTCCGGCCGGATCAACGGCGAATATGCCGACATCGACTGGACGCCGCTGCGCTACGTCAACAAGGGATATCCGCGGCCCGAGCTGGCCGGCGTCTACCGCGCGGCGCGCGTGGGGCTGGTGACGCCGCTGCGCGACGGCATGAACCTGGTCGCCAAGGAGTTCGTCGCCGCGCAGGACCCGCGCGATCCCGGCGTCCTCATCCTCTCCCGCTTCGCCGGCGCGGCGGCGCAGATGACCGACGCGGTGCTGGTGAACCCGTACAGCGCCGACGAGATGTCGGAGGCGATCCTGCGCGCGCTGACGATGCCGCGTGAGGAACGCATCCGCCGCTGGGAATCGCTGATCGACTGCGTCCGGCGGGAGGACGTGCACTGGTGGTGCGACCTCTTCCTCGACGCGCTGGAGGACGCGGACGTCGCTGCGGTGGCGTGACCCGCGGGAAGACGTCCGACGCCGATAGGCCGCGCGCGGTGACGATCGCTCGGCGACGGGCGACAGTGACCGGCCCCCGCCCGCACAGGGGCGGCGGCATCATTCAGCTTCCACCACCAGTCGCCGCTTCGGCAGCGCCTCGGGCATCTCCACGCGCAGCCACGCCAGCATCTGCTCGCGCACGTCGGCGCGCAGGTCGAAGGCGAGGCTGGCGTCCTTGGCGGTCATCAGCGCCCGCACCTCGATCGCGTCCGCCTTCATGTCGGTGACCTGCAGGTTGAAGAAGCGGCCGTCCCAGCGCGGGTTGGCGCGGACGAGCAGCTCCAGCGTCTCGCGCATCCGCTCGATATCGGTGGCGGGGTCGAGGTGCCAGAACACGCTGCCCATCAGCCGGCTGGTCTCGCGCGTCCAGTTCTGGAAGCTCTGCTCGAGGAACCTGGATACCGGCACGACCAGCCGCCGCTCGTCCCACAGCCGGATCACCACGAAGGTCAGCCGGATCTCCTCGATGCGCCCCCACTCGCCCTCGACGATGACGACGTCGTCCAGCCGGATCGGCTCGGTGAAGGCCATCTGGATCCCGGCGATCAGGTTCTTCAGCGCGGGCTGCGCCGCGGCGCCGACGACCAGGCCGACGATGCCGGCCGACGCCATCAGCGTGACGCCCAGCGCGCGGATGCCCGGCACGCTCAGCAGCATCAGGCAGGCGGTGACGAAGACGATGAAGAGGCTGCCGATCCGGCCGAGGATGCCCGCGCGGGTGCGCCGGCGGCGGGCGCGCAGGTTGTCCTCCACGCTGATGTCGGCGCGGATCGTCACCACATCGACCAGCGCGCGCCATCCGGCCAGCGCCATCCATCCGATCAGCGCGGGGATGACGAGGCCCGCGATCTGGCGGAACCAGCCCGGCGGTTCCGCCTCCACCGCCACGAACCGCCCGGCCCAGGCGATCGCCACCGCCACCAGCACCCAGCGCAGCGGCGGCGCCATGCGCGAGACGACCGCGTCGTCGGCGGGACTGGCGCTGCGCCGCGCGGCATGGCGGCCGACGCGGACCAGCGCGACGTGGAGCACCAGCGCGACGACGATCGCCGCGGCGAAGACCATCAGGTGATGCGCGGCGGTGGAGAACGGCACGGAGAGACCGGGAACGGACGAGGACATCGCGCTGCAACAGGACGCGGCCCGGCGGGTTCCCGCCCGCGCGACAAGCGGCGGCTGCTACTCGGCGGCCTGCGCCAGCCCCGCGGCGGGCGCCTCGTCGTCGGCATCGACGTCGCCTGGCAGCGCCCAGTGGAGGTCGCCCTTGCCCAGCGTACGGCCGTCGTGGCTGACGACCGCGACCTGGCGGATCGGGCGACGGTCGCGCTCGTCGACCAGGATCGGGAAGGCGGGCTGGCCCGTCTCCCACCGCTCGCCCCATTGCCGCAGCGCGACCATCGTCGGCAGCAGCGCGAAGCCCTTTTCCGTCAGATTGTAGACGATCTTGCGCCGATCCTCCGGCACGGACGCCCGCTCCATGATGCCGTGCTCGACGAAGCGCGCCAGGCGATTGGCCAGGATATTGCGCGCGATGCCCAGCTCCTGCTGGAACTCCTCGAAGTGATGGAAGCCGTTGAACGCGGCGCGCAGGATCAGGAACGCCCAGCGCTCACCCATCGACTCCAGCGCCGCGGGCAGGCTGCACTCCTTCAGGTTCTCGCGCACCTCGCCCAAGGGCGTCTCCTATCGCAGACCGGCAGCCTACCGCCCCGGGGTGGCGGCACAAGCGCGATAATAGGTTGCAAAAAGATACTCGCAAGTGCGAGTTTCCGCTTGCAACTCGCATGCGCAGCATCTAGGTAGCGATCAGCAACTCTTTTCCCGGGAGGTTCTTGTGATGCTTCGTGCCGTCTTCTCCGCCGTCGTCACCTCCGCCGCGCTGCTCGCCGCTGCCGGCGTGCAGGCGCAGACCGGTGCCTATTACGTCGCCACCCCCGCCGCCGCCCCGGCCAAGGAGCGGCTGATGACCCGCGCGACGCCGTGGCGCCTCGCCAACGGTTCGTTCGTCGCCGCCCGCGCGCCGGAGCGCGACCAGCTGCTGTGCCAGCTCGTCGCCCGCGATGTCGGCGGACTCTCCGCCTTCAGCGTCGGCGGCAAGCCCTATGACGCCGCCGCGCTCGACAAGTGCAACGGCAAGGCCGGCATCGTCGCCACTGCGGTCGCGAAGAACTGATCCCTTCTCGCGTGGCGGCGACGCCGCGCGTGCTCCGGTCCCCCGCCGCAACTCCCGCGGCGGGGGACTTTTGCGTGCGCGACTCCCGATCTCGGCCCATTTTCGTTGCAATGCGGCGCTGCGACACGCCATGCTGATCCCGTGCTGAGACAATATCAGTTGGTCGACCGCGTCCTCGCCTACGATCCCGACGCGGACGAGGCGATGCTGAACCGCGCCTACGTCTTCTCCGTCAACGCGCACGGCACGCAGAAGCGCGCCAGTGGCGACCCCTATTTCAGCCACCCGATCGAGGTCGCCGGCATCCTGACCGAACTGCGGCTGGACGACGAGACCATCGCCACCGCGATCCTGCACGACACGGTGGAGGACACGGTCGCCACCTCCGACGAGATCGAGCGCATCTTCGGCGGCAACGTCGCCCGGCTGGTCGACGGCGTGACCAAGCTCAGCAAGATCGAGGCGCAGACGGAGAACGAGCGCGCGGCGGAGAACCTGCGCAAGTTCCTGCTCGCCATGTCCGGCGACATCCGCGTCCTGCTCGTCAAGCTGGCCGATCGCCTCCACAACATGCGCACGCTCCACCACATTCCGAAGCCGGAAAAGCGGCGGCGAATCGCGAAGGAGACGATGGACATCTACGCTCCGCTGGCGGAGCGGATCGGCATGTACGAGTTCATGAAGGAGATGCAGACGCTCGCCTTCCAGCAGCTCGAACCCGAGGCGTACGAATCGATCACCCGCCGTCTGGCGCAATTGCAGGAGGGCGGCGGAGACCGGATCGCGAAGATCGCGTCGGGCCTGAAGCTGCTGCTCGGTCGCCAGGGCATCGAGGCCGAGGTGTCGGGGCGCGAGAAGCATCCCTTCTCGATCTGGCGCAAGATGCAGGAGCGCCACATCAGTTTCGAGCAGCTGTCCGACATCATGGCGTTCCGCGCGATCGTGCCGACGGAGGAGGATTGCTACCGCGCGCTGGGTCTGATCCACCGGCGCTGGCCGATGGTGCCGGGACGGTTCAAGGATTACATCTCCACGCCCAAGCGCAACGGCTATCGCTCGCTGCACACCAGCGTGATCCACGCCGAGAATCGCCGGATCGAGATACAGATCCGCACGCCCGAAATGCACGCCCAGGCCGAATACGGCCTCGCCGCGCACTGGGCCTACAAGCAGGCGGGCGACCACAAGCCGCCGGTCGCGCCCGACAACAAGCCGAGCTGGATCGCCGATCTGGTCGAGATCCTGGAGACCGCCGCCACGCCCGAGGAGCTGCTCGAGCACACGCGCATGGCGATGTACCAGGACCGCATCTTCGCCTTCACGCCCAAGGGCGAGCTGATCCAGCTGCCCAAGGGCGCGACGCCGATCGACTTCGCCTACGCCGTGCACACCGACCTGGGCGACCAGGCGGTGGGCGCCAAGGTGAACGGCCGCGTCGTGCCGCTGCGCACCGTGCTGGAGAACGGCGACCAGGTGCAGGTGCTGCGATCGAACGCGCAGGTGCCGCAGGCCAATTGGCTGAACTTCGCGATCACCGGAAAGGCGCTGGCCGCGATCCGTCGCCACCTGCGCCACGTCGAGCGCGACGAGCAGGTGACGCTGGGGCGCAAGCTGTACGACGACATCGTGGCGCGCCTGCCCGCGGTGCTGGCGCCGGGCGCACTGGACGCGGCGTTGAAGCGGCTGAAGCTGCCCGACGAAGCCGCGCTGATGCAGGCGATCGCTCGCCGCACGCTGACCGACGGACAGGTGATGGAGGCACTCATGCCCGGCTCCGCGGGCGCCGACGTCGCGCATCCGCCGCAGAGCTCCGCCATCTCGATCAAGGGGCTGACCGCCGGCGTCGCCTACGAACTTGGTACCTGCTGCCACCCCGTGCCCGGCGACCGCATCGTCGGGCTGCGCCGGCCCGACGCCTCGATCGAAGTCCATGCGATCGACTGCGCCACGCTGACGGACCTGGCCGAGCGATCGGACGAGGAGACCGACTGGATCGACGTCCAGTGGGGCGACAAGACCGAGGGCGCCACGGCGCGCATCTCCGTGGAGGTGAAGAACGAGCCCGGCGCGCTCGGCGCGCTGGCCACGATCATCGGCCAGCACAAGGCGAACATCATCAACCTGCGCCTGGACACGCGCGACACGCAATTCCACACCAACATCATCGACGTGGAGGTGCACGACGCGCACCAGCTGATGCGCCTCCTCGCCGCGCTGCGCGCCACCGGCGTCGTGAACGCGGCGGAGCGGGTGTGACTGCACGGTTACGCCCGTTCGTGCCGAGCCAGCGCGGCTACCGCCTCGCCGCGCGCCGCAGCCGGTCGTTGATCGCCGCGCCCATGCCCGCCTCCGGTATCGGCGCCACGGCGATACCCGCGCGCCCGCTCGCGTCGGCGCGGTGTAGCGCGTCGAACAGCCGCGCCGCCGCCTCCACCGGGTCGCCTGCGGCGGACAGCGTGTCGTCGCCCGCAACCGCACCGTAACCGATCAGCCACTCGTCGCCCTGCCGCGCGACCGCGTCGAGCCGCAGCGGCTTTCGGGGCGCGTAATGGTGCGCCAGCTGCCCCGGGGCGCTGACGTGCGCGGTCCGCCCCGGCGCCACCGGCAGCACCGCAGCCAGCATCTCCCGCGTGACCGGCCCGGGCCGCAGGATCGTGCGGCCGGCGACGATGGTCGATTCCACCCCGGCCGGGCACGCCCCGTCATCGAGGATCAGCGGCACCGCCGCGCCCAGGCTCGCCGCGACATGGGCGGCGCGGGTGGGGCTGATCGCGTTGCTGGCGTTGGCGGACGGCGCCGCGATCGGCGCCGCGCTGGCGGCGATCAGCGCGCGCATCGCCCGGTGCGCGGGCACACGGATCGCCACCGTCGGCAGGCCCGCCGTCACCGCCCCCGCCAGCCCCGCTCCGTCGCGCAGCGGCAGCACCAGCGTCAGCGGTCCCGGCCAGAACGCCGCCGCCAGCGCCCGCGCATCGTCGTCCAGCACCGCCAGTCGCGCCGCAGCCTTGAGGTCGGAAACGTGGACAATCAGCGGGTTGAACGACGGCCTCCCCTTGGCCGCGTAGACCCGCGCCACCGCGTCGGCGCAGCGCGCGTCGGCGGCAAGGCCGTACACCGTCTCCGTCGGCACCGCGACGACGCCGCCGTCGCGGATCGCCGCCGCCGCGCGCGTCAGGGCCGCATCGCCGAACGGCAGGATCACGGGTGCTTGAGCGTCCATCGCGCCGGTCTATAGCGGGCGCAACCGGGAGAGAGAAATGACCTACGCCGCACCCGTCGCCGAGCAGCGCTTCGTCCTCGATCAACTTGCCGGACTCGGCATCGAGCCCGACATGCTGGACGCCGTGCTGGAAGGCGCGGCGCAGCTGGCCGAGGGCGAGTGGGCGCCGCTCGCGCGGATCGGCGACACGCAGGGGCCGCGGCTGACCGACGACGGCGTGCGGATGCCGGCGGGCTACCGCGAGGCGTACCGCGCCTATGTCGAGGGCGGCTGGGGCACGATCGGCGTGGAGGAGGCGCATGGCGGGCAGGGCCTGCCCTTCGTCGTGCAGGCGGCGGTGCTGGAGACGCTGGGCAGCGCCAACATGGGGTTCGCGCTCGCGCCGATCCTGACGGTCGGCGCGATCGAGGCGCTGTCGCACCACGGATCGCCCGAGCAGCAGGCGACCTACCTGCCCAGGCTCGCCACCGGCGAATGGACCGGCACGATGAACCTGACCGAGCCGCAGGCGGGCAGCGACGTCGGCGCGTTGCGCGCCACCGCCACGCCGCGCGGCGACGGGACGTACACGATCCGCGGCACGAAGATCTTCATCAGCTTCGGCGACCACGACCTGACGGACAACATCGTCCACCTCGTCCTCGCGCGCACGCCCGACGCGCCCGTCGGCACGCGCGGCATCTCCCTGTTTCTCGTGCCCAAGGTGCGGCTGGACGGGACGCCCAACGACGTGCGCGTCGTGTCGATCGAGCACAAGATGGGCCTGCACGCCTCGCCCACCTGCGTGCTGGCGTTCGGCGAGGAGGGGGAGTGTGTCGGCGAGCTGATCGGTCCGGAGTTCGGCGGCATGCGCGCGATGTTCACGATGATGAACAACGCCCGCCTCAACGTCGGACTGCAGGGGGTGCAGGTGGCGGAAGCGGCGACGCAGAAGGCGGCCGCCTTTGCGCGCGAGCGGGTGCAGGGCGCGCGCGAGGGCGGGCCGAGTGCCATCGTCGCGCATCCCGACGTGCGTCGGATGCTGATGCGGATGCGCGCGCAGACCGCCGCGGCGCGCGCACTGGTCTATTATTCCTGCGCGCAGGTCGGCCGCGCGGAGGCGCGCGACCGGCTGGAGATCATGACGCCGCTCGCGAAGGCGCACGCGACCGACCTCGGCAACGAGGTCGCCTCGCTCGGCATTCAGGTGCACGGCGGGATGGGCTTCATCGAGGAGACGGGCGCCGCGCAATTCTTCCGCGATGCGCGCATCACGCCGATCTACGAGGGGACGAACGGCATTCAAGCGGCCGACCTCGTCGGGCGCAAGCTGTCGTTGTCGAACGGGGCCGCCTTCGCCGCGCTGATCGACGACATGCGGCGCGAGGCGGAAGCGGTGCCGCTGGTCGCGCTGGTCGACGCATGCGAGCGCGTGGGCCGGCGGCTGCAGACCGCGGACGCCGACGACCGGCTGGCGGCGAGCTATCCCTTCCTGACGATGCTCTCCGTCGCCGCGTCGGGATGGCTGCTGGAGCGGCTGGCTCGCGCGGGCGACGGCAATCGCCGCGCGGTGACGGCCTTCTACCTCGACCAGATCGTGCCCGAGGCGCTGGGGCTGGAGGCGGCGGCGACCGCCCCGGCAAGCCAGCTTTACGCGCTGTCGGCGGAGGACTTCTGAGCGGCAGAGACCGTCCTGCACCATCGTCACGCCGGGCTTGTCCCGGGGTCCACCGTATTGCCTCACCACACCTTTGAGGTGCGAGGCGCGGCGGATGCCGGGACGAGTCCGGCATGACGGCCATGCCGCGCAGTCAGGCCATCGCCGTCGCCGGCAGTTTCTCCAGATGCTTCTCCAAGGTGATCGGATAGTCGCGCACCCGCACGCCCGTCGCGTTGTAGATCGCGTTCGCCACCGCCGCGCCGACGCCGCAGATGCCCAGCTCCCCGACGCCCTTGGCCTTCATCGGCGACGTGGTCGGGTCCACTTCGTCGAGGAAGATCACCTGCTGGTACGGGATGTCGGCGTGGACCGGCACCTCGTAGCTGGCGAGGTCATGGTTGACGAAGAAGCCGAAGCGCTTGTCGACCGCCAGCTCCTCCATCAGCGCCGCACCGACGCCCATCGTCATCGCGCCGATCACCTGGCTGCGCGCGGACTTGGGGTTCAGGATGCGTCCCGCGGCGCACACCGCCAGCATCCGCTCGACGCGGATCTCGCCGGTCAGCGCATGGACCCGCGCCTCGACGAAATGCGCGCCGAAGGTGGACTGCTGCTCCTTCTTCGCCAGGTCGCCATATTCCATCGCATCCTCGGCGGAGAGGTCGCCCGCCTGCGCCAGCGGCACCTGCCGCCCGCCCGCGCTCACCTGTCCGTCGGCGAAGGTCACGTCGGCGGAGTTGAAGCCCAGCTTCGCCGCCACCGCCTCGCGCAGCTTCGCACAGGCGGCGTAGACGCCAGCGGTGGCGCTGTTCGCGCCCCATTGCCCGCCCGATCCGGAGGAGACGGGGAAGGTCGAATCGCCCAGCCGCACATCGACCGCGGACAGCGGCACGCCCAGCATCTCCGCGGCGGTCTGCGCGATGATCGTGTAGCTGCCGGTGCCGATGTCCGTCATGTCGGTCTCCACCGTCACGCGCCCGCCCGACACGCGCACCCGCGCCGCCGACTTCATGTTGATGTTGTTGCGGAACGCGGCGGCCACGCCCAGGCCGACCAGCCACTGGCCGTCGCGCACCCGCGCCGGCGTCGCGCTGCGGCGATCCCAGCCGAACTCGCGCGCGCCGCGTTCCAGGCACTCGACCAGCCGGCGCTGCGAGAAGCGGCGCTCGGGCTTGGCGGGGTCGACCTGCGTGTCGTTCTTCACGCGGAAGGCGACCGGGTCCATGCCCAGCTTCTCCGCCATCTCGTCGATCGCCATCTCCAGCGCCATCATCCCCGGCGCCTCGCCCGGCGCGCGCATCGCATTGCCTTCCGGCAGGTCGAGCACGGCGAGGCGCATCGCGGTCAGCCGGTTGGCGCCGGCGTAGAGCAGCTTGGTCTGCGACGTCGCCGTCTCCGGCCCGCCGCCGGGCAGGTCCCCCGACCCGCTCTCGTGCGCGATGGCGGTGATCGTGCCGTCCTTCGCGCAGCCCAGGCGGATGCGCTGCGCCGTCGCCGGGCGGTGGGTGGTGTTGTTCGCGATCAGCGGGCGCTGGAGCGCCACCTTCACCGCGCGCTTCGCCTCCCGCGCGGCCAGCGCCGCCATCACCACGTCGGCGCGCAGGAACAGCTTCCCGCCGAAGCCGCCGCCGACAAAGGGCGAATCGACGCGGATGTTCTCCTTGGGGATCAGCAGCGTCTTCGCCAGGTCGCCAACCGCCCAGGCGATCATCTGGTTCGATGTCCAGACGGTCAGCTTGTCGCCCTCCCACGCCGCGATCGTGGCGTGCGGCTCCATCATCGCATGGCTGTGGTCGGGCGTGGTATAGCGCTGGTCCAGCGTCACCGGCGCGGCGGCGAAGGCGCGGTCGAAGTCGCCGACGCGCTCGATCGGCGGGGCGGCGCTGCCCTCGCCGCTGCTGTCGCCCTTCAGCGGCGCGGCCCTCAGTTGCTCGTCCAGGTCGAACCGGCCCTTCGCGCGCGCGTAATCGACGCGGATCAGCCCGGCGGCGTGGCGCGCCTGTTCGAACGTGTCGGCGACGACGATCGCGATCGCCTGGTGGTAATGGTCGATCGCCGGGCCGCCGAGCAACCGGGCGGTGTTCATGTCGCCCTTGCCCAGCTTGCCCGCATTCTCGTGCGTGACGATGGCGAGGACGCCGGGCGCGGCACGGGCGGCGGCCAGGTCCATCGACGCGATCCGCCCCTTGGCGATGCCGGCGCCGAGGACGTAGCCATAGGCCGGGTTCGCCGCCACGTCGTGCCGTTCGTAGGCGTAGGGCGCGGTGCCGGTCGTCTTCTTCGGGCCGTCGATGCGATCGGTCGGCTTGCCGACGACGGTCAGCCGGTCGATCGGGTTGGTGCCCGCGGGCGTGTCGAACTTCATGCCGCCTTGGCCTCCGCCATCACCGCCGCGATCGTGCGTTCGACCAGCGGCACCTTGAACGCATTGTCGCGCGTCGGCCGCGCGCCGGCGAGCAACCGGCCGGCGACCGCCTGCGCACCCTGCGGCATCGCCGCCTCCGCCGCCTCGACGCGCCAGGGCTTCGGCGCGATCCCGCCAATCGCCAGCCGCCCGCTGCCGTCCTTCTGCACGACCGCCGCGACGGAGACGAGCGCGAAGGCGTAGGACGCGCGGTCGCGCACCTTGTGATAGAGGTGCGTGCCGCCGAGCGGCTTTGGCAGCGTGACGGCGGTGATGAGCTCGCCCGGCGCCAGGGCGGTCTCGATGTGCGGCGTGTCGCCCCACAGACGGTGGAAGTCGGCGATGGGGATGCGCCTCTCCGCCCCCGCGCTGTTCACCGTCTCCACCGTGGCGTCCAGCGCACGCAGCGCCACCGCCATGTCGCCGGGATAGGTGGCGATGCAGGCGTCCGAGGTGCCGATCACGCCCAGCTGGCGCGAATAGCCGCCGATCGCGGCGCAGCCCGATCCCGGTTTGCGCTTGTTGCACGCCTGGTTGGGGTCGTAGAAATAGGGGCAGCGCGTGCGCTGGAGCAGGTTGCCCGCCGTGGTCGCTTTGTTGCGCAGCTGGCCCGACGCGCCTGCGACGATCGCGCGGGTCAGCACGCCATAATCGCGCCGCACGCGATCGTCGCTGGCCAGCGCCGTGTTCGTCACCAGCGCACCGATCCTGATGCCGCCCTCGCGCGTCTTCTCGATCCGGTCCAGCTTCAGGTCCTGCACGTCGACCAGGTGGCCCGGCGCCTCGATCTCCAGCTTCATCAGGTCGAGCAGGTTGGTGCCACCGGCGAGGAACTTCGCGCCGGGCGTGCGCGCCACCGCGGCGGCGGCCTGTGCCGGGGTCCTCGCGCGCTCGTAGGTGAAGGGCTTCATGCTTTCGCTCCCGCCACTTCCGCCATCGCGTCGGCGATGTTCGAATAGGCGCCGCAGCGGCAGATGTTGCCGCTCATCCGCTCGCGCATCTCCTCGCGCGTCAGCGGCGCGCGGCGAGTGATGTCCTGCGTCGCATGGCCGGGTACGCCGGCCTTGATCTCGTCGATCACGGCGACGGCGGAGCAGATCTGCCCCGGCGTGCAATAACCGCACTGATACCCGTCGTGGCGGACGAAGGCGGCCTGCATCGGATGCAGCTTCTCGGGCGTGCCCAGCCCCTCGATCGTCGTCACCTCGTCGCCCTGGTGCTGCACGGCGAGGCTGAGGCAGGAATTGATCCGCTGCCCGTTCACCAGCACGGTGCACGCGCCGCACTGGCCGTGGTCGCAGCCCTTCTTCGTGCCGGTCAGCTTCAGATGCTCGCGCAGGGCGTCGAGCAGCGTGGTGCGCGTGTCGAGCGACAGGTCGCGGCGCCGGCCGTTCACCGTCAGCGATACGGGCATCGTCGGTGCGGGCGCGGCGGGCTGCGCCTCCGCCGATATCGCGGTCGCGGTGCCGGCGAGCGCCATCGACGCCGCGCTCCCCGCCATCATGCCCCGGCGCGAGATCGCGAGGCCGGCGTCGTCTTCCATGTCGATCATGCTCCCAGCGCCCTACCGGCATGTCACCGGCGGGAAAGCGTAATCCTCCTAACGCACGATAGTCGAGCAGGTGCCGAACCTTGGTGCAACGTTGCGTTGCGTCGCGTTGCGTCGCGTTGCGGGGCGGGCGCGGCGGGCGGGGCGTCCCGCACCGGCACGTCCCGACACGGGACTGGCGCGAGACCCGCCGCCGCGCAACATCGCGGGCATGGCCCGACTCGCGCTCGCCCTTCTCCTGCTGCTCCTGCCGGCGACTGCCCATGCCCGGGCGGGCGGGGTGCCCGCGGTGCACACCATCCTCGACGTCGGTCGCCCCCTCGGCCCCGGCGACTATGTCTGGGAGGACGACGACGTGCCCGCGGGCGCCGCGCGGGTGGTCGTCGACGTGACGAAGCGCCGCCTGTACGTCTATCGTGCGGGGGTGGAGATTGGCCGCAGCTACGTCGTCGTCGGTCCGCCCGAACAGCCGACGCCGATCGGCCGCTTCCCCATCCTGCAGAAGCACGCCGACCATTATTCCAGCACCTACGACAATGCGCCGATGCCCTACATGCTGCGGCTGACCTGGGGCGGAGTCGCCATCCACGGCAGCCCGGTGGAGGAGGATTGGGTGACGCACGGCTGCATCGGCGTGCCCACCGCCTTCGCGCGCATCCTCTACGCCAACGTGCGCAAGGGGGACGAGGTGATCGTGACCCGAAACTGGCTGCCCGCCGCCTATGATTGATCCTTTCGCCGCCGCGCCTAGGATGCGCGGGCGAGAGGAGAGCGCGATGACCGAATTCCGGACGATCGATGCCGGCGCGGTGCGGCTGCGGGCCGTGGTGGAGGGGGCCGGGCCGCTGGTCGTGATGGTCCACGGCTTTCCGGAGAGCTGGTATTCCTGGCGGCACCAGATCGGCCCGGTGGCCGCCGCCGGCTTCACCGCCTGCGCGATCGACGTGCGCGGCTATGGCGGGTCGGACAAGCCGCAGGACGTGGCCGCCTACGACATGGAGGCGCTGGTCGGCGACCTGGTCGGCGTGGCGGATGCGCTGCAACCCGGCGCACCGGCGATCCTTCTCGGCCATGACTGGGGCGCGCCGATCGTCTGGAACAGCGCGCTGGCACGGCCCGACCGCTTCGCGGCGGTGGCCGCGCTGTCCGTACCGTTCCTCGGCGTGCCCAAGCGGCCCTTCACCGAAGTGTTCCGCCAGGCCTTCACCGCCAAGGGCCGCTTCTTCTACCAGGAATATTTCCAGCAGCCCGGCAAGGCGGAGGGCGAACTGCAGGCCGACGTGCGCGGCTTCCTGCGCCGCTTCATCTATTCGATCAGCGGCGACGCGCCCGCGGGGTCGTGGCCGGAGAAGCCGGTCGATTCGCGGCTGCTGGACGGGCTGGCCGATCCCGATCCCTTCCCGGCGTGGCTGACGGAGGCGGACCTCGACTATTACGTGGCGGAGTTCGAGGCGTCGGGCCTTGCCGGCCCCCTGAACCGCTATCGCAATCACGAGCGCGACTTCGAATGGGCGCGGCGCTTCGCCGACCGCCGCATCGAGCAACCGGCGCTGTTCGTCGGCGGTACGAAGGATCCCGCCTCCACCCTGTTCGGTGCGGTGGCCGATCCGGTGGCGGCGATGGCGCCGATGGTGCCGCGGCTGGAAGGGCACATGCTGGACGGCTGCGGCCACTGGACGCAGCAGGAGCGGCCGGCCGAGGTGAACCGCCTGCTGCTCGACTGGCTGGGGCGGGTGCGGGCGGCCCGTTAGACCCTCGTCATGCCGGGCTCGTCCCGGCATCCAGGGCCACGAACGGTAACGGCCCTGGCTCTGGACCCCGGGACAAGCCCGGGGTGACGGCGGCGACGTCCGCAGCTCGCACCGCCCCTTCCCCCCTTCCCCCCAACCGCGTATGGCGCGCGCAGCCGATGACCACCGCCACGCCCCTGCTGCCCCCTGCCGACTGGCGGGATTTCCTCGCGCTCACGAAGCCGCGGGTGATGACCCTCGTCGTCTTCACCGGGCTGTGCGGGATGCTGGCGGCGCCGGTGCAGATCGCGCCCGTGCTGGGCTTCACCGCCATCCTGTGCATCGCGCTGGGCGCGGGCGCGGCCGGGGCGCTGAACCAATGGTACGAGGCGGATATCGACGCGGTGATGAAGCGCACCGCCGGACGGCCGCTACCCGCGGGGCGGATGGACCGGCAATCGGCGCTGCACTTCGGCGTCGGCCTCTCCGCCTTCTCCGTCATCCTGATGGGGCTGGCGGTGAACCTCGCCGCGGCGGCGATCCTCACCGTCTCGATCCTGTTCTACGTCCTCGTCTACACCGTGTGGTTGAAGCGGCGGACGCCGCAGAACATCGTCATCGGCGGTGCGGCCGGCGCCTTCCCGCCGCTGATCGGATGGGCCGCGGCGACGGGGGAGGTGGCGCTGCTGCCGGTGCTGCTGTTCAGCCTGGTCTTCCTGTGGACGCCGCCGCATTTCTGGGCGCTCGCGCTGTTCGTGAAGACCGATTACGCCAATGCCGGCGTGCCGATGCTGCCCGTGGTGGCGGGCGAGAAGGCGACGCGGCGGCAGATCGGCCTCTACACCGTGCCGATGGCGATCGTCGCGGTCGCGCCCTGGCCGCTCGGCCTGACCGGGGCGATCTACGGCGTGACGGCGCTGGCCACGACCGCGGTCTTCGCCATCCTGGCAGCGCTGGTCGCGGCGGGGCGGACGACGCCGACCATGGCGCGGGAAAAGCAGCTCTTCTCCTATTCCATCCTCTATCTCTTCGTGATCTTCGGCGCGCTGGTCGCCGACCGGTGGTGGGCATGAATCCCGACGACGACCTGATCCGCAAGCGCCAGCGCGCGCGCGCCACCGTGCTGGCACTGCTGCTGGCGGCGTTCGTGGTGCTGATCTTCTTCATCACCATCGCGAAGATCCGGCAGGGGATGGGCGCGTGAACCGGGCGACGCGGACCGCGCTGCTCGCGGTGCTCGGCATCTGCTTCATGACCGGCCTCGCCTTCGCCAGCGTGCCGCTGTACCGCATGTTCTGCGAGGTCACCGGCCTCAACGGCACCACCGGCCGCGGCACGACGGCGCCGGGCGGCGTGCACCGGTCGATCCGCATCGCCTTCGACGCGAACACCAGCCCCCGGCTGCCGTGGCGCTTCGTGCCGGAGGCGGAGAGCGAGACGGTCGACATCGGCGCGCGCGACATGGCCTTCTTCTCCGCCACCAACCGCGGGGCGACGCCGGTGACGGGTACGGCGACGTACAACGTCACCCCCGCGGTCGCCGGCAAGTATTTCACGAAGATCCAGTGCTTCTGCTTCACGCAGCAGACGCTGAAGCCGGGCGAGACGCAGCGCATGCCCGTCATCTACTACGTCGATCCGAAGATCCTGACGGATCCCGACACGAAGGACGTGGAGACCATCACCCTCAGCTACACGTTTTACCCGGTGGATTCATCGAAAACGACAAGCTAAGCGGGTCCGCAAAGCACCAACGGGGAAGCCACATGGCCGGCGCCAAGAACCACGACTACCACATCCTGCCACCCAGCCCCTGGCCGCTGATCGGATCGATGGCGGCGCTGGTGATGGCGGTCGGCGGCATCATGTACATGCACGAGGCCGCGCACGGCGGCTGGGTGTTCCTGATCGGCCTGGCCGCGGTGCTGTTCACCATGTGGGGGTGGTGGCACCAGGTGATCCGCGAGGCGCACGCGGGCGACCACACGCCGGTGGTCCAGCTGCACTTCCGCTACGGCATGATCCTGTTCATCGCCTCCGAGGTCATGTTCTTCGTCGGCTGGTTCTGGGCGTTCTTCGACTTCGCGCTGTTCCCCACCGCCATGTCGTTCGTCGACGGCCAGGTGGAGCGCGCGGTGGAAGGCGGCGCGGCGATCGCGGCGCAGTGGCCGCCCAAGGGGCTGGAGGTCATCAACGCCTTCGAACTGCCGCTGCTCAACACGCTGATCCTGCTCACCAGCGGCACCACGGTCACCTGGGCGCACCACGCGCTGATCCACGACCAGCGCGGCGGCGAGAAGCGCGGGTTCTGGGGCCTTCTGGGCGTCGGCGACCGCGACGGCGTGCTGAAGGGGCTGTGGCTGACGGTGGCGCTGGGCGTGCTGTTCACGTCGATCCAGGCGTATGAGTACATGCACGCGCCCTTCCCGTTCAAGGGCATCAACTACGGCGCCGCCTTCTTCATGGCGACCGGCTTCCACGGCTTTCACGTGCTGGTCGGCACGATCTTCCTGATCGTCTGCCTGATCCGCGCCTACAAGGGCGACTTCACGCCGCGGCAGCATTTCGGGTTCGAGGCGGCGGCCTGGTACTGGCATTTCGTCGACGTGGTGTGGCTGTTCCTGTTCGTCACCGTCTATGTGTGGGGCGGCTGGGGCGCGCCCGTCCACGGCGGCTGAGACGGCCGGCACGATGACCGACCGGGCGCCCGCGCCGGCGCCGCGCCCGGTGGACAGCGGATTGAAGGGTGCGTGTCCCCGCTGCGGGGCGCGCACCCTTTTCCGTTCCGCCATCGCCTTCGCGGATCGCTGCCCCGCGTGCGGCCTGCGCTTCGCCGACTTCAACGTGGGCGACGGGCCGGCGGCGTTCCTGACGCTCGGCATCGGCGCGATCGTCACCGTGCTGGCGATCACGCTGGAACTGTCGGCGGAGCCGGCGTGGTGGGTCCATGCGCTGCTGTGGCCGCCGCTGGCGCTGGCCGGCGTGATAGCCGCGCTTCGCGTCGCGAAGGGGTGGCTGCTGGCGCTGGAGTATCGCAACGCCGCGCGCGAGGGGCGGGTGGAATCGTGAGGTCGCTTCCGACGATCATTGTGGCCGTCGCGGTGGCGGCCATGGTCGCGCTCGGGCTGTGGCAGCTGCTCGACCGGCTGCCGGCGAAGGAGGCGTATCTCGCGCAGCTTGCCGCCAATCCGGCGCGTCCGGCGGTGGCCTTCCCGCGCGCACCCGACGACCGGCTGCTGTTCCGCCGCACCTACGCCGATTGCCGCCCCCCGGTGGCCGTGGCTCGCGCCGGGGCGGGCAAGGCGGGGTTCCGGCTGATCGCCACCTGCGCCGACGGCATCCGCGTCCAGCTGGGCACCACGCGCGATCCGCTCGGCATGGTGGCGTGGGAGGGCGGACGGGTCACCGGCTGGGTCAGCCATGCGCCCGACGCGACGCCGCTGATCGCGCGCCTCGTCGCCGCGCCCGCGCCCCAGGCGATGCTGCTGGTCGCCGACCGGCCGGTCGCCGGGCTGGCGCCGAACACGCGGCCGGATATCGGGCTCGTGCCCAACAACCACCTCGCCTACGCGGTGCAATGGTTCCTGTTCGCCGGCATCGCGGCGATCATCTACGTGCTGGCGGCGCGGCGACGACGTTAGGCGAAAGCTCCGGCAGGGCACGCGCAAGGCCAAGCGGCATTGCCGTCGCGCCGCCGCGGCGATAGCGCGGGGCGATGCGCTACATCAGCACCCGCGGCACCGCCCCTGCGCTCGACTTCCGCGACGTGACGCTCGCCGGCCTCGCTTCGGACGGCGGCCTCTACGTGCCGGAGGCGTGGCCGCGCTTCACGCACGAGCAGATCGCGGGCCTCGCCGGCCTCTCCTACGTCGACACCGCCGCGCGCGTGATGGCGCCCTTCACCGCCGGTGTGCTGAGCGAGGACGAGCTGCGCGAGCTGTGCGCCGCCGCCTACGGCCGCTTCGCCCACGCCGCGGTGACACCGCTGGTGCAGCTGGATCACGACCATTGGCTGCTGGAGCTGTTCCACGGCCCCACGCTGGCGTTCAAGGACGTGGCGCTTCAGCTGCTCGGCCTCCTCTTCGAACGGTTCCTGACCGGCTCGACCGAGCATCTGACCATCGTGGGCGCGACCAGCGGCGACACCGGCTCCGCCGCGATCGACGCGGTGGCGGGGCGCAGCGGCGTCGACATCTTCATGCTGCATCCCGAGGGCCGCGTCAGCGACGTGCAGCGGCGGCAGATGACCACGGTGGGCGCGCCCAATGTCCACAACATCGCGATCACTGGCGACTTCGACACCGCGCAGGCGCTGGTGAAGGCGATGTTCAACGACCGCGCCTTCTCCCGGCGGTTCCGGCTGAGCGCGGTCAATTCGATCAACTGGGCACGGCTGATGGCGCAGGTGGTCTATTACTTCTACGCCGCGGTGCGGCTGGGCGCGCCCGGGCGCCCGGTCGCATTCAGCGTGCCGACGGGCAATTTCGGCGACGTCTTCGCCGGCTACGTCGGGTCCCGCATGGGGCTGCCGGTGGCGAAGCTGGTGGTCGCCACCAACGTCAACGACATCCTCGCCCGCGCGCTCGCGGATGGGGATTATTCCAGCCGGCAGGTGGTGGCGACGCCGACCCCATCGATGGACATCCAGGTCTCCAGCAATTTCGAGCGCCTGCTCTTCGATCTGGGCGACCGCGACGGCGCGGCGCTGGCGGCGCAGATGCAGGGGTTCGAGGCGTCGCGCGCGATGCGCCTTTCCAACGCGCAGCGCGACGGCTCCGCCGCGCTGTTCGCGCCCGAGCGCGTCGACGTGGACGACATGGCGCGGGCGATGCGCCGCGCGTGCGACGATGCGGGCGAGACGATCGACCCGCACACCGCCATCGCGCTGGCGGCGGCGCGGCGGCAGGCGCAGGTCGGCGTACCGATGGTGACGCTCGCCACCGCGCACCCCGCCAAGTTCCGCGACGCGGTGGAGCGCGCCACCGGATCGCGCCCGCCGCTGCCCACGCGCGTCGGCGACCTGTTCGAGCGTGAGGAGCGCTACGTGACGCTCGACGGCACGTTCGACGCGGTCAGCGGCTATATCGCCGCGCGCGCGGCGGCGCGGGACTGACGCGGTGCAGCTGACGACGCTGATCGGCGAGCCGTGGCGCGACTACGCGCTGCTCGATTCGGGTCACGGGCGCAAGCTGGAGCGCTATGGTCGCCATCGCTTCGTCCGGCCGGAGGGGCAGGCGCTGTGGTCGCCCGCCTCCGACGACTGGCAGGCGGATGCGGAGTTCGTGCCCGGCAGCGACGAGGAGGGCGGCGGCCAGTGGAAGTTCGCGCGCTCCGTGCCGCGCGACGGGTGGGAGCTCGGCTGGCAGGACGTGCGCTTCATCGCGCAGACCACGCCATTCCGGCACCTGGGCTTCTTTCCCGACATGGCGCCGGTGTGGGCGTGGATGCAGGGGCAGCTGTCGGATGCGACGGCGCCCGAGTGCCTGAACCTGTTCGGCTACACCGGCGTCGGCACGCTGGCGCTGGCCAGCCACGGCGCGCGGATGGTGCACGTCGACGCCTCGAAGAAGTCGGTCGAGGGGGCGCGCGCCAACGCGCGGCTCTCCGGACTTGCCGAGGCGCCGGTGCGCTGGCTCGTCGAGGATGCCGCCAAGTTCGCCGGGCGGGAGGTGCGGCGCGGAAGGCGCTACGACGGCATCCTGCTCGACCCGCCCAAGTATGGCCGCGGGCCGACCGGCGAGGTGTGGCGGCTGGAGGAGCATCTGCCGGCGCTGATCGCCGACTGCCGGCGGCTGCTCGACGCCGAGTCGCGCTTCCTGTTCCTCACCGTCTACGCGGTGCGCATGTCCGCGCTGGCGATCGGCGAGATGCTGCGCCAGGCGTTCGCCGACCTGCCCGGCACGGTGGAGGCGGGCGAGCTGGCGGTGCGCGAGGAAGCGCGCGGGCTTGCGCTGCCGACCGCCATCTTCGCGCGGTGGAGCCGGTAGGTGTACACCCTCACTTAGCGCCGACCTCCGTTCGGGCTGAGCGAAGTCGAAGCCCCGGCCAGGCGCTTGCCCTTCGCCTTCGCTCAGGCGCACGGGCGTGTTCCTATTCCATCCCCACCCGCATCGCCGCCCCGGCGACGAACGGCGCGCCGGCCACCAGCAGGAGGCTGACCGCCGCCAGCAGCTTCAGCCCCCCCGCGCCGCCGTCGATCGCCCCCGCGCCGAAGATCAGCAGCGGCACCGCCAGCGGCAGCATGACGAGCCCCGCCACCGCCCCCGCCCCGCGCAGCCCCGCCACCAGCGCCGCGGTGGCGACGGCCAGCGCGGCGAGGCCGGGGGTGGCGAGCAGCAGTCCCGCCTCCACCATCAGCAGGCGGTCGGCGGGCAGGCCGAGCAGCGCCGCGGCGACCACGCTCGCCAGCATCAGCGGCGGCGCGAAGCCGAGCCAGTGCGCGACCACCTTCGCCGCTGCCGCCACGGTCGGCGACAGGCCACGCACCGCCAGCTGATCGATCACCCCCGCGTCGAGGTCCGGCTGCACCAGCCGCTCGACGGGCATCAGCGCGGCGAGCAGCGCCGCGGCGAACAGCACGCCGCCGCCCACCCGCGCCAGCAGCCGCGCGTCCGGCCCGATCGCGAAGGGGAAGAGGATCGCGACGAGCAGGAAGAACGCCACCGTCAGTGCCGCCCCGCCGCCGGTGTAGAACCGCCGCAGGTCGCGCAGGATCAGCGCCGTCACGCGGTGCCTCCTCCCGTATCGTCCGGCCGGCCTCGTCGCGGCGCCGGGACGCAGCACCCTGGCCCCCGGCACCGCTCCGGGGTGACGGCGCCGGCGAGGAGCGGGATAGCACGCGCGCCTCTCACAACCGCAACTCCGCCGCGCCCGGCACCGCCAGCGGCTGGTGCGTCGCGATCACCGCCATGCCCCCCTTCGCGCGGTGGCGCGCGACCAGCGCCTCCAGCATCGCCACGGCGGCGGCATCCATCCCCGTCGCGGGCTCGTCGAGCAGCCACAGTTCCGCGTTCGATGCCAGCACGCGCGCCAGCGCGGCGCGGCGACGCTGCCCGGTGGAGAGCCATCGCACCGGCACGTCCGCGAGGTCGGCGAGGCCCACGTCCACCAGCGCCGCACCCACGTCGCCGCCGTCCAGTCGCGCGTAGAAGGACAGCGCATCGGCCAGCGTCCGCTCCACGTCCAGTGCCGCCGCCTCCGCCATCAGCGCGACGCGTGCCGGCCGCTCCACCGCCCCGTCCTTCCGCCCCAGCCCGGCGAGCACGCGCAGCAGGCTCGACTTGCCCGCGCCGTTCGGCCCCGTCACCAGCAGCGCCTCGCCCGGCGCGAGCGCGAAGGACAGCCGCTCCGCCAGCACGCGCCCGCCGCGGACGACGGCGAGGTCGCTGACGCGCAGCGTCAATCCGCCACCGCCTCTTCCAGCGCGTGCATGTCCGCGTCGCTGAGGCCGAAGTGATGTCCGATCTCGTGAATGGTGACGTGCGCGACCAGATCGTCCAGCCGCACGCCCGTCTCGCACCATTCCGCCAGGATCGCCTGGCGATAGAGGTGGATGCGGTCGGGCAGCGCACCGGTGTCGAACGCGGACTTCTCGCCCACCGGTCGTCCGACGTAGACGCCGGTCAGGTCGAGCGGGTGGTCGATGTCGAGCGCGGCGAGCGTCTCCTCGTCCGCCTCCTCCTCCACCAGCAGGACGACGTCGCCCAGATGCACGCGAAAGGCGTCGGGCAGGCGCGCGATCGTCGCGCGGGCGTGCGCCTCGATCGCGGCGGCGGAGGGGGCCTCGCCCAGGGCATCTTGCGCGTTCACGCCCGCGGCCATACCCCTCGTCTCCCCAACATCGCAAGGAACGGGCATGGTCGAGCAGTTGAGCGAGGCGGAGCGCGCCGATGCGCTGGACGGCCTGCCGGAATGGGACTTCGACGAGGCGCGCGACGCGATCACGCGCACGATCGTCTTCACCGACTTCGCCGAGGCGTTCGGCTTCATGGCGCAGGTCGCGATCCTGGCGGAGCGGATGGACCACCATCCCGAATGGTCGAACGTCTACAACCGGGTGGACATCCTTCTGACCACGCACGACGCCGGCGGCCTGTCGGAGCGCGACGTGCAACTGGCGGGCGCGATCGACGGCATCCTGGGCGGGTGATCCGCCGCCGCGGCCTCACCCCTCCAGCGCGCGGCGCCGCATCATCCGGCGCAACCGTCCCGGCATCCAGCGCGCGGCGAAGGCGAGGCGGCGCGCGGTGGGGCCGACCAGGGTGTGGACCCGGTCGCCGTGCACGGCCGCCCAGGCGAGGTCGGCGACCGTCTCGACCGGCGTGAACTCGAGGCCCGATCCCACCACCGCCTCGCGCGCGGTGCGGTTGCTGCCCGCCATCGGCACGGCCAGCAAGGCGGTGTCGATGAAGCCGGGCATCAGGCTGCGCACGCGGATGCCGTCCGCCGCCCATTCCGCGTCCAGCGCCTCGGTCAGGCCGCGCACCGCGAACTTGGTGGCGGAATAGGCGGAGAGCCCCGCGGAGCCGTAGATCGCGCTGGCCGATGCGGTGTTGAGCAGGCAGGCGCCGGGCGTCGCCTTCAGATAGGGGTGCGACAGCCGCGCGCCGTAGGCGACGCCGCGGAAGTTGATGTCGATGACGCGGTCGAGCGCGTCGAGCGGGATGTCGCCGAACGGCCCGCCCGCGGCGATCCCGGCGTTGTTGAACAGCACGTCCAGCCGCCCGCCCGACAGCGCGGCGAACTCCGCCAGCACGTGCTCCCATTCCGTCGCGTCGCGCACGTCCATCTGGTGCGTCGACACCCGCTCCGCCGGCAGCAGCGCCGCGCTCTCCGCCAGTCCCTTGGCGTCGATGTCGGCGAGGCCGACGCGCCAGCCCTCGCGCGCGAAACGCTGCGCCACCGCGCGGCCGATGCCCGAACCGCCGCCCGTCACCAGGATCGCCTTCATGCCCGCCGTCTCCCCTTTACCGATGCGGCCTCATCCCCCATCCTCGCGCGCGATGCCAGCCCGTACCGGACCCGCGCTCGCCTTCGAGGGCGTGACAAAGCGCTATGGCGGCGCAGCGGCGGTGGACGACGTGGCGGTGCGGATCGCGCCGGGCGAGTTCGTGGCGCTGGTCGGCGCGTCGGGATCCGGCAAGTCGACGCTGCTGAAGACCGCCAACCGCCTGGTCGTGCCCGACGCGGGTCGCGTGCTGCTGGACGGCGCCGATGTGGCGGAAGGGCCGGCGTGGCGACTGCGGCGGCGCATCGGCTACGTCTTCCAGAACGTCGGCCTGTTTCCCCACCTGACCGTGGCGGAGAATGTCGCGATGCCGCTGCGGCTCGCCGGCGTGCCGGCCGGCGACCGGGTGGCGGCGATGCTGGACCTGGTCGAGCTGCCGCGCGCCCTCGCGACGCGGATGCCGGCCGAGCTGTCGGGCGGGCAGCGCCAGCGGGTCGGCGTGGCCCGCGCGCTGGCGAGCGAGCCGGGGCTGCTGCTGATGGACGAGCCGTTCGGCGCGCTCGATCCCGTCACGCGCGAGACGCTGGCGAGCGCGGTGCGTTCGCTCCACGACCGGCTCGGCCTCACCACCGTGATGGTGACGCACGACATGGCGGAGGCGCTGCTCCACGCCACCCGCGTACTGGTGATGCAGTCCGGGCGCGCGATCGCCGACGAAACGCCCGCGGCGCTGCTCGCCGGGGCGGGCGGCGCGGCCGCGCAGGCGCTGGTGGCCGTGCCGCGCGCGCAGGCGGAGCGGCTGGCGGCGATGGCGGGCGCGTGAGCGAGGCGCTGGCCCGCGTCCCCGCGCTCGCCGCGCAGCACCTGCTGCTGGCGATGGCGGCGCTGGCGCTCGCCGTCGCGCTCGCGCTGCCGCTCGGCGTCGTCGCGGCGCGGCGGCCGGCGGTGGGTCGCGTGGTGCTCGGCATCGCCAGCCTGGTGCAGACGGTGCCCAGCCTCGCGCTGCTGGCGCTGTTCTATCCGATCCTCCTCTGGATCGGCGGGGTGCCCGCGCTGGGCTTCCTGCCCGCGCTGCTGGCGCTGACGCTCTACGCGCTGCTGCCGATCGTCCGCAACGTGGCGACCGGGCTGACGGGGCTGGACCCCGCGGTGCGCGAGGCGGCGGACGGGATCGGCATGACCGCGGGGCAGAAGCTGCGGTGGGTGGAGGCGCCGCTGGTGCTGCCGGTGGCGATGGCCGGCGTGCGCACCGCCGCGGTGTGGACGATCGGCGCCGCCACGCTGTCGACCACGGTCGGGCAGCCGAGCCTGGGCGACCTGATCTTCGCCGGGTTGCAGACGCAGGCGTGGGCGCTGGTGCTGGCCGGTTGCCTGGGCGCGGCGGGGCTGGCGCTGGGCGTCGACGCGCTGCTCGCCGTGGCGGAAGCGGGCGCGGCACGGCGGCGGCCAACGTGGACGGGCGCGGCGCTGGGGCTGCTCGCGCTCGCCACGCTGGCGGCCAGCGCACCCCTGTGGTCCTCGTCCGAGAGGCGCGTGGTGATCGGCGCCAAGAACTTCTCCGAGCAATATATCCTGGCGCGGCTGATCGGCGACCGGCTGGTGCGGGCGGGTTACCGGGTCGACTATCGCGACGGGCTCGGCTCCGCCGTGGCGTTCGGTGCCGTGGCGGGGGGCGAGATCGACGCCTATGTCGACTATGCGGGCACGATCTGGTCGGGCGAGATGAAGCGTACCGACGTCCCGCCGCGCGCCGAGCAGGTGCGCGCCATCGCCGATTGGGCGAAGCGGACTCGCGGCGTGACGCTGCTGGGCGCGCTCGGCTTCGAGAATGCCTATGCCTTCGCGATGCGGCCCGGCGGTGCGGTGCGCACGCTGGACGACCTGGCCCGCGCGGCACCGCGTCTGCGGCTGGGCGCGGATCTGGAATTCCTCGACCGCCCGGAATGGGCGGCGGTGCGCCGCGCCTACGGCCTGCGCTTCGCCGGCGCGACGCCCTACAGCCCCACGTTCATGTACCGCGCGCTGGAGAGCGGGCGCGCCGACGTCATCAGCGCCTTCTCCTCCGACGGGCGCATCGCGGCGGAGCGGCTGACGGTGCTGACCGATCCGAAGCGCGCCATGCCGGGCTACGACGCGATCCTGCTGCTCTCGCCCACCGCCGCGACGGACCCGCGGCTGGTGGCAGCGCTGCGCCCGCTGGCCGGCCGCATCTCCGTGGAGGCGATGCGCGAGGCCAATTACATGGTCGACCGCGATGCGGGCAAGGTGTCGCCCGAGGCCGCCGCGCGCTGGCTGGCGACTCGCACCGGGCTTTGAGGGCAAATCGCTTTCACGTGGAGAAGAAGGCTTCTTCGCGGCTGCGCGTGAAATCCTCCGTCAGAAGAAGATCTTGCGCACCGACACGCGCACCGTGCGGCCCAACGCATCGAGGTAGGCGGGCTGGAAGCCGATCGGCACCTCGCCGGTCCGGTCGGTGACGCGCTGGCGCTGGTTGAACAGGTTCGTGACCCCCACCGACACGCGCGTGCCGCGCAGCCAGGGATGTGCGCGCACCCAGTCGAGCCGCTGGCCAAGGTCGGCGAACAGCCGCAGGTCCGCGGTGGCGAGGCTGCCGAAGCTCAGCGTCTCCGGCGCGTCCACCGTGCCGCCGTTCACCCGCGTCGCACTGCGGAAATTCACCGACAGCCGCGCGCCCAGGCCGTTGTTGGCATAGCCCGCCTGCCCCTCCAGCTCGTGCCGCGGCTGGCCGCCGTTGCTGCCCACCGCGTCGCCGTCGAGCAGGTCGAGCAGCGGCCCGCCGTCGGCGATCAGCACGCGATCGCTGAGGTGCCAGGTGTGGTAGAGCGCGAACTGCACGCGGCCCCCGCCGCCGCCTCGGCCACCGCCGCCGAAGCCGCGTCCGCCCCCCGGCCCGCTACCACCCGGCCCGCCGGACCGGCGCGGCTCCTCGCCCGACGACGGGGGCGGCACATCGCCGGGGGGCGGCGGCGCGCCGGGGGCGGCGCTGCCGTCGGGCTGCGTCGCCGGCCGCTGGCGTCCGCCCGGGGGGCGCAGGCCGGCGAAGGGGTTGGGCCCGGTGCCGGCGCGAAACGCCTCCAGCTGCTTCTGGATCGCCGACTTCAACGGAAAGGACAGGTTGATGCCGTAGCGCAGCTCCGACCGCTCCGTCCGCGCATAGTTGATCGGCCGCGAATCGAGCCGCACGAGCGTGCCGTTCACGCGCTCGAAGCGGTCGGGAAAGGCGGTCTCGATCGCCGCGCTGGCGGTGGGGAAGCCCGCGATCGCGCCGTCGGTGCGGCTGGTGACGTAATTGGCGATCAGGTTGATCTCGCGCGACGACCAGGGCTTCAGGTCCAGCCCCAGCTTGGTGACATGGCGCTCCTCCGCCTCCAGCCCCGGGTTGCCGCCGCTCACCGTGGTCACCGTCGCGGTCGTGCCGGTGACATAGTCGAACACGCGCACCCCCGGCGTCAGCACCACGGGATTGCCGAGCTGCGACGCGCCCGGCGCATTCTCCTCGTCGGTGACGGACGCGAGGAAGCGCACGCCGACCAGCGGCGACCAGTTGGCGCCATAGCCCAGCGTCACCAGCGTGCCGAAGTCGGACAGCCGCTCGATCTCGATGTTGCCGTTCAGCGAGAAATTGCCGATCGCGGACAGCGCGACGTTGCGGCGCGCGATCGGCAGGTCCAGGTTGATGCGCGTGCCGGCGATGTCGCGCGCGATCGACGCCGATTGCTCCCCGCTGGCGCGCGAGGAGAAGCTGGAGAAGTCGCTGGTCGACGCGCCGATGCGGATCGACGCGTTGGCATCGCCCGCCGGCAGCGCGAACAGCGGGCCGCTGGCCAGCGAGTTGAGCGACAGGTTGGTACTGCGCGAGCGGCCGATATTGTCGGGCAGCCGCGCGAGGTCCAGCGGGCCGAACGGATTGGCGGCCGCGTCGCCTGCGACGAGCCGCGCCTGGAAGGGGGTGGCGTCCAGCCCGGTCTGCGTCACCGTGTCGCTGCTCGACCGGTCGGCGGTGCCCGTCACCGTCCAGCGCCAGCGTCCGGCATCGCCGTTCAGCGTGCTGCCCAGGTGCAGGTCGGTGCTCTCGCCGCGCTGCACCAGCGCGCCGGGGCCGTCGAACGCGCGCGCCACCGTCACCGGCCCGGCGAAGGGCGAGTAGGGGTTGCCCGTGGGCAGCGCGAGCGACGTGGTGGCGAGGCCGCGGTCCGCCTCGGTCCGGTTGTGGTCGACGGTCGCGTTGACGCTGAAGGCGACGTTGCCGAAGACGCTGGTCGCGTAGGTGCCGTTGGCGGCGAAGGTCCTCGTCTCGGGCAGCAACGTGCGAAAGCGCGACTGGTCCGTCACCGACGCGCCCGGCGTGAAATCCGCCAGCACCGGCGGGCGCGTCGCCGCCGCGGCAGGCACGCCGACGACGCTGCCCAGTCCCGGCGCCACCTCCGCCCCGTCGGCGCCGACCACGTTGCCGGGCACGGAGAAGTCGGTCGCCTGCTGGCGCACGCCCCGCTCCGCCTCGGTCAGCCGCCCCGCCTGCGTGTATTCGACGTGCAGGTTGGTACGGCTCGCGCCCTGGATACGCAGCAGGTCGACCTCGGCCTCGGGCTGCTGCCGCCCGCCGTCGGTGGCGACGCGGTGGTCGAGTTCCACCGTGGCGGCGCGGAAGCGGCGGCGCAGCACGAAGTTCACGACGCGCTGGTCGGCACGGTAGCCGAACTTCAGCGCCACTTCCTCGGGCAGGATGTCGACGCGCTGGATCGCCTCGGTCGGCAGATCGCGGATCTCCTGGAAGCCGGAGATGCGGCGGCCGTTCACCAGCACGACCGGCGGCCCGCCCGCGCCGCGGCCGGAGCGGGTCTGCGGCGCCAGCTCGGTCAGCAGCTCGGAGACCGAGTTGACGCCGTAGCTGCGGATGTCCGCGGGGGACAATTGCTGCTCGGGCGTGATGTCGCCCGGCACGCTGCCGGGCAGCCGCGCGCCGGTGACGACCAGCTCCGCGGCCTCGTCCTCCGCCGCCGCGTTCTCCGCCGCACCGCCGCTGCCGCCGCCTTCCGCCTCGTCGGGTTCCGGCTCCTGCTGCGCCCCGGCGGCGGCGGCGGGCGCCTGCGCCGCCGCCGGCTCGGCCTGTTGCGCGAGCGCGGGCGACGCCGCCGTGCCGGTCAGAAGCAGCAAACCCAACGCGCGCATTCGTCATTCTCCCTGTCGAAGCGCGGCGCTAGGGTCCAAATGTCGCAGGATTATGCCGGTGCCGGTCGGACTAATTGTCCCGCACCACCTTCAGGAACGCCTCGCCATAGGCGTCGAGCTTGCGCTGGCCCACGCCCGCGACATGGCCGAGGTCCGACAGCGTGGCGGGGCGCCGTGCCGCGATCTCGCGCAGGACCGAATCGTGGAAGATCACGTAGGGCGGCACCCCCGCCTCCTTGGCCAGGTCGCGGCGCGCGGCGCGCAGCGCCTCGAACAGCGGGTCGTCGACGGGGTTCGCCTCCCCGGCCTTCGACCGCGAACGGCGTGCGCGCGGCGGCGGCTCCAGCAGCGCGACCTCCGCCTCGCCCTTCAGGATGGCGCGGGCACCGGGGCCGAACTCCAGCCCGCCGTGCGCGTTCGTGCGCAGCGCGTCGCGCAGCAGCAGCGCGCGGCCGACCGGCTTCAGAAGCGCCAGTTCCTCCTCGCCGACGATGTTCCACACGGACAGCGCCTCGTGCCCGTTCATCAGCGAGCGTTCTGACGATTTCCCCGTGAGCACCTGCTCGACATAGGTCGCGCCGAACATCTGCCCGGTGCGGAAGACGGCGGACAGGTATTTGCGCGCCACCTGCGTCGCGTCCATCGCCTTGGGCGGGTTCAGGCAATTGTCGCAATTGCCGCATCGCTCGGGCGGATGCTCGCCGAAGTGGCGCAGCAGGATCGCACGGCGGCACCCCGCGGTCTCGACCAGCGCGGCCAGCGATTGCAGCCGGGCGCGCTCGCCCGGCTGGCGCGCCGCTTCCACCTCGCCGATGCGCTGGCGCGCGCGGGCGAAATCCTCGGCGCCCCAGAACAGGTGCGCGACCGCCGGGTCGCCGTCGCGCCCGGCGCGGCCGGTCTCCTGATAATAGGCCTCGATCGACTTGGGCAGGCCGGCGTGCGCCACGAACCGGACGTCGGGCTTGTCGATGCCCATGCCGAAGGCGACCGTGGCGGCGATCACCATGTCCTCCGACCGGACGAAATCGGCCTGGTTCCTCGCGCGCACCGCCGGGTCGAGCCCCGCGTGATAGGCGCGCGTCGGCCGCCCCGTCACCGCCAGCGCGGCGGCCAGCTTCTCCGTGGCGGCGCGGGTCTGCGCGTAGACGATGCCGGGGCCGGGCGTGGCGCGGATCAGGTCCACCAGCTGGCGGGTCGTGTTGTCGCGCGCGCCGATCGTGTAGCGGATGTTGGGCCGGTCGAACCCGGCGACGATCATCCCCTCGCGCGGGATGCCGAGCTGGTCGAGGATGTCGTCGCGCGTGTGCGCGTCGGCGGTGGCGGTCAGTGCTAGGCGCGGCACGTCGGGAAACAGGTCCAGCAGCGGGCGCAGCAGGCGATAGTCGGGCCGGAAATCGTGCCCCCATTCGCTGACGCAATGCGCCTCGTCGATCGCGAACATCGCCACGCGCCCGCGCTGCAGCAGGTCGCGGAAATCGCCGCCAGACGCGCGCTCGGGCGCGATGTAGAGGAGGTCGAGCTGACCGTCGAGGAAGCGCCCGCGCGTCTCCGCCCGGTTCTCGTCCACGCTGGTCAGCGTCGCGGCGCGAAGGCCCACCGCCTCCGCCGCGCGCAGCTGGTCGTGCATCAGCGCGATCAGCGGGCTGACGACGACGCAGGTCCCGTCCAGCATGGCGGAGGGCAGCTGGTACGTCAGCGACTTGCCCGCCCCCGTCGGCATGACCGCCAGCGTCCGCTCGCCCGCCAGCACGCGGTCCACCACCTGCCGCTGGACGCCGCGGAAGTCGGGAAAGCCGAAGATGCGGTGGAGGGTGGGAAGCGGGTCGAGAGCCATCGTCGCGACGGCATCTAGGGCCGGGGACCGCCGCGGGGAACCCCGCCATGGCGCGGAACATTGACCGGCATCGTTACGGGAGAGGAACCGATGCCCTACCGGATATTGATCGCCGCAATGGCCGCCGCGACGCTCGCCGCCTGCTCGGTGCGGCAGGAGAATGCCAGCCAGCCGGCCGCCGACACCGCCACCGACGCGCCCGGCGACACCGGCGTCGCACGGGAGGCGGTGCCCGCGCCGACGCCCTCCCCCGCCGTCACCGCCGTCGCGCCGGCGATACAAACCCAGCCGGGGCCGGAGGGCAACACCGTGGCGCTGAACAAGGTGGCGGTGACGGGCGACATCCTGACCGTGTCGATGACCTTCTCCGGCGGCAGCTGCTGCGTCCACCTGCCGCTGGACGAGGTGAGCGTGATCGACGACGCCACCTCGCAGCGGATCAGCGTGTTGAAGGACAACAGCGGCAAGTGGATCGCCGCGCCGCTGGAAACGAGCGGCAAGTCGGTCGGGCCCGACAGCTTCAGCAAGCCCTCGGTCATCTGGTTCAAGTTCCCGGCGCCGCCCGCCACGTCGAAGACGGTGTCGATCACCGTCCCCGGCGTCGCCCCCTTCGACGCCGTTCCCGTGACGCGATGAGGATCGCGTTCGTCACGGCGGCGGGCGCGGCAATGCTGGCCGGCTGCGGCGGCGGCGGCAGCTCGCCGCCCACCCCCGCGCCCACGGCATCGGCGACGTCCGCGCCGGCGCCCGCCGCCACCCGCGGGATCGGCACGGTCAGCGGGCTGACGGGACAGACCAGCGCGCTGACGGGCACGATCAGCGGCTTCGCCGTGGAGAAGACCGACTTCGGCACGCGCGTGGCGCTGGCGGCGGACACGCTGTTCGACTTCGACAAGGCGACCCTGACTCCCGCGGCGGAGGAGAACCTTCGCCGCGCCGCCGATGCGGTGCGCGGCGGGGGCGCGGGGACGGTGACGATCAACGGCTACACCGACGCGAAGGGCGAGGACGTCTACAACCTGGACCTGTCGAAGCGGCGCGCCGAGGCGGTGGCGGCGTGGCTGCGCGCGCAGCCGGGGCTCGGCGGGCGCGACTATCAGGCGGTGGGGCTCGGCGAGAATGATCCCGTGGCGCCCAACGAAGCCGCCGACGGCAGCGACGATCCTGCCGGTCGCGCGCGCAACCGGCGCGTCACGATCGACATACCGCGATGATCCTCTTCGCGCTCGCGGCGGCCGTGCTGACCCCGGACGGCTGGGGCACGCTGCGCATCGGCATGACGCGCCGCGCGGTGGTTCGCGCGCTCGGCGCCCCGCACGGCGGCGGTGTCACCGGCCCGGAGCCGGCGCGATGCGAGGAGTTCCACCCGCGCCGCGCGCCCGCCGGGCTGATCGTGATGATCGAGGACGGCCGGCTGACGCGGATCGCGGCGACGCGGCCGGGGCTGGCCACCGCGGCGGGCGTGGCGGTGGGCGATCCCGCGGCGCGCGTTCGCCGCGCCTACCCGCGCGGGCTGCGCCGCGCCGCGCACACCTACGCCGATCCGCCCGCCGCGGACTTGACCTGGTGGAGGGACAAGCGCCGCGGCATCCACTACGAGGTCGGCGAGAACGGCCGCATCGCCTCCATCCGCGTGGGCGAGGCGGCGATCCGATACGTGGAAGGGTGTTTGTGAAGGTCATCGACAATCGCGCCGAGGCGGAGTTCGAGCTGACGGTGGAGGGCCACCAGGCCGTCGCCGCCTATCAGCTGGAAGGCGACACGATCGTGTTCACGCACACCATCGTCCCCGGCGCGATCGAGGGGCGCGGGGTCGGCAGCCGCCTGATCCGCGGCGCGCTGGACCTGGTGCGCGACCGCGGGCTGAAGGTGGTGCCGCAATGCCCGTTCGTGCGCGCCTATATGGACAAGCATCCGGAAACGCGCGACCTGCTGGCGTGAGCGTGGGAGGGCAAGAAGGGTGAACCCACCGTTACTCCGTTCGGCCTGAGCGTAGTCGAAGGCCATGCGCGACCATGGCTGTGCTTCGACTTCGTTCAGCACGAACGGAGGATGTTGCCTAGAAAGTCGGCGGTCGTACGGCCTACCTTTCCCGCGTCGCGGCGAAGGTGACGGCGGGGTAGCGATCGGCGACGTAGCCCACTTCCCACGCGCTCTTCGCCAGGAACACCGGGTTGCCGTCGCGGTCCTTGGCCATGGCGGCGCGGTTCAGGTCGGTGAACGCCTTCAGGTCCGCCGGGTTCGCCGCGGACACCCAGCGCGCGGTGTCGAACGGCGCGGGCTCCAGCGCGGCGGCGACCTTGTACTCCGTCTCCAGCCGCGAGATCAGCACGTCGAGCTGCAGCTGGCCGACGACGCCGATGATCCAGTTCGATCCGATCTCCGGATAGAAGACCTGCGTCACGCCCTCCTCCGCCATGTCGTCCAGCGCCTTGCGCAGCTGCTTGGTCTTCGTCGGATCCTTCAGCGCGACGCGGCGCAGGATCTCCGGCGCGAAATTGGGCAGGCCGGTGAAGCGCACGTCGGCGCGCTCCGACAGCGTGTCGCCGACGCGCAGCGTGCCGTGGTTGGGGATGCCGATGATGTCGCCGGGGAACGCCTCGTCCGCGATCTCGCGGTCCTGCGCGAAGAAGAGGATGGGCGAGTGGACCGCGATCGGCTTGCCGTGGCCCGTCGGCGTCAGCTTCATCCCGCGCTTGAACGTGCCCGAACACAGCCGCATGAAGGCGATGCGGTCGCGATGCTGCGGGTCCATGTTCGCCTGCACCTTGAAGACGAAGCCGGTCACCTCGCCGTCGTCGGGCGAGACGGGCGCGGGCTCCGCCGGCTGCGGGCGCGGCGGGGGCGCGTGCGCGGCGAGCGCCGAGATCAGCTCCGCCGGTCCGAAATCCTTCAGCGCGGAGCCGAAATAGACCGGCGTCAGGTCGCCGTGGCGGTAGGCGTCGCCGTCGAAAGGGGCGTATCCCGCCTCCGCCAGCTCCACCTCCTCGGCGAAGCGATCGGACAGCGGCGCCTCGTCGACCGTTCCCTGGAACGTGCGGCTGTCGCCTTCCGGCCGGCTGATGCGGCGCGTGGCGAGGTCCATCACCCCCTCGAACTCGCCACCCATGCCGATCGGCCAATTCATCGGCGACACGTCCAGCGCCAGCACGTCGGCGATCTCGTCCAGCAGCTCGAACGGCGGGCGACCCTCGCGATCCACCTTGTTGACGAAGGTGATGATCGGAACGGAGCGCAGCCGGCACACCTCGAACAGCTTGCGCGTCTGCGGCTCGATGCCCTTGGCCGCGTCAATCACCATTACCGCCGAATCGACTGCGGTGAGCGTGCGATAGGTGTCCTCGCTGAAATCCTCGTGGCCCGGCGTGTCGAGCAGGTTGAAGGTGATCCCGTCGCGCTCGAACGTCATCACGCTGGACGTGACGGAGATGCCGCGCTGCTGCTCGATCTTCATCCAGTCCGACCGCGCGCGCCGGTTCGCCCCGCGCGCCTTCACTTCTCCGGCGAGATGGATCGCGCCGCCGACGTACAGCAGCTTCTCCGTCAGCGTCGTCTTGCCTGCGTCGGGGTGGGAGATGATCGCGAAGGTGCGGCGGGGGGAGGTCATGCTGGTTCCACAATCAGGCGCAGGCGCGCGAATGTTGAGACTGTTGAGGCGAGAACGGGTTTCCGCCGAACGGGTGCGCCGGCGTTCCACGCGCGGTTAGCAGGGTGCAGGAAGGTAGGACAGGGAAAGGCGAAGCCGCCCTGGGCCGAGCGATGACGGCGGGCAAAGGGTCGCCAGCTACCCTTCGGCCGCGGGCTCGCCCGCCGACGGCCGCCCCTTGAACCCCTGCGCCACGACGAACCATTCGACCGATCCCTTGCGGCTCGCGGGCGGCTTGGCATGTTTCACCGTGGCGAAGTTGCGCTTCATCTCGGCCACGAAGGCGGCGTCCGCGCCGCCGGCGAAGACCTTCGCGACGAAGGCGCCGCCGGGGCGCAGCACCTCGATCGCGAAGGCATGCGCGGCCTCCACCAGCCCCATCGTGCGCAGCGCGTCGGTCTGCGGGTGGCCGACGGTGTTCGCCGCCATGTCGGACAGCACCAGGTCGGGCGCGCCGCCCAGCGCCTCCATCAGTCGCGCGGGCGCCTCGTCGCTCATGAAGTCCATCTCGAAGATGGTCGCGCCGTCGATCGGGTCCACCGGCAGCAGGTCGATCCCCACCACCGCGGCGCCGGGCACGCGGCGGCGCACCACCTGCGTCCAGCCGCCGGGCGCGATGCCGAGGTCCACGACGCGCCTGGCTCCCTTGAGGAAGCCGAAACGCTCGTCCAGTTCCAGCAGCTTGTACGCCGCGCGACTGCGATAGCCCTCCGCCTTGGCGCGGCGGACATACGGGTCGTTCAGCTGCCGCTCCAGCCAGCGGGTCGATTGCGCGCTGCGGTTGCGCGCGGTCTTCACGCGCTGGCGCCCCTGCACCGGGCGCCCGCCCCCGCTCCCGCCGCCCGGCTTCATCACGCGGTCTCCATCAGGCGGCGCAGGATGCCCTCTCTGATCCCGCGGTCGGCGACGCCCAGCCGCTCGGCGGGCCACAGGTCCAATATCCCTTCCAGAATCGCGCAGCCCGCCACCACCAGGTCGGCCCGCTCGCGACCGATGCAGGGCAGCGCCGCGCGGTCGGGCAGCGACAGGCCGGCGAGATCCTGGCTGATCCGCCGCATCGCCGCCGCCGGCGCGATCAGCCCGTCCACCTGCGCGCGGTCGTATCGCTCCAGCCCCAGGTGCACGCTGGCCAGCGTCGTCACCGTGCCCGACGTGCCGAGCAGCCGCGGCGGCGTGTCCGGCCTGGCCGGAAAGCGGGGAAGCCGCGCGGCGAACGGCGCGAAGCTGTCCGCCACCAGCGCGCGCATCCGCCCATAGATGGCCGCGCGCGCCGCGTCGTCGCCGACCACGCCGCCGACCGATTCGGTCAGCGACACGACGCCCCACGGCGCCGAATGCCAGTCGCGCACCGTGGGTACCGGCGTGGCCGTGTCGATCAGCACCAGCTCGGTCGATCCGCCGCCGATGTCGAACACCAGCGCGGGGCCGTCGCCCGGCTCCAGCAGCACGTGGCAGCCCAGCACCGCCAGTCGCGCCTCCTCCTCCGCGGAGATGATGTCGAGGTGGATGCCGGTTTCGGCCAGCACCCGTTCCATGAACGCCTGGCCGTTGCTGGCACGGCGGCACGCCTCCGTCGCGACCGACCGCGCGAGCGTGACGTTGCGGCGCTTCAGCTTCTCCGCGCAGACGCGCAGCGCGGCGATGGTCCGCTCGATCGCGGCGTCGGAGAGGCGCCCGGTGGTGGCCAGCCCCTCGCCCAGCCGCACGATGCGCGAGAAGGCATCGACGACGGCGAACCCGTCGCCCTGCGGCCGCGCGATCAGCAGCCGGCAGTTGTTGGTGCCAAGGTCGAGCGCGGCATAATGCCGCGGCGTGCCGCGCGAGCGCGGCGGAACGGATGCCGTCCGGGCGGGCGGGCGTCGATCCCCACCCCGCCGGTGCGGCAATCCGGCGGGAAACTCCCCCATTGCCGTCACTTTCTGTCTCTGCCGCGGTCCGCGCGATGCCGGACCCGGTGCTTGGCCTTCAGCGCTACACGCTTGGCGTTATCCCCGCAACCGGCGGTCGATGCGGGCGTTGACAGCACGGGCCGACTTTTCTAGAGGCGCCCCCTCGTTGCCCGATCCTCTAATGGTAAGAGAGCGGACTCTGACTCCGTCAATCAAGGTTCGAATCCTTGTCGGGCATCCACCTTCCTATCCCGCGGCATTAAAGTTGGCCCGCAAGGGGTATTAGCCTGGCCCTCGAAACGAGCGGCAGGACCCAATTCCCGTCTCCATAGAGGGGCTCCGCAACACCGGAGTCTCCATGGAACATCCCATCCTCGTGGCCACGATCGGCTCGCCCGCAGGTCAGCAGTCGTGGTCGGCGATCTCTCCAGACGCCGTCGGCTCTCTTCACGTCGACACGCGTGTCTCGGTCGAGAACGGCGTTGATCTCGTCGTGCGCCGGGACCTGCGCGACGGTAGCGGCAACATCCACCACTCCATCGTCGACTTCTCGCACTCATGCGGTGACGAGGCCAGCGCCGGTATCCGACTCGAGGCGGCGAGACAGCTCAACGACTCCGACGCGCTGATCGGCAAAGCGCTCCTGCTGTTGGGCGCGGATTGGTTCATCGAGCACGTCGAGAGCGCCGCCGCGCGATTGTCGGCGGAGAGGGCCGCCGCCGACCGGGAGGCCATCGAACAGGCCGAACTGGACGCGGCGCTCGCCCGGCAGATCGACGTCTACTTCAAGGGCAGCAAGACCGAGCCCCGGATCGAAATGCGCCGCGGAAACTCCAAGGCGGCAATCTGGAGCATCACGTTCGGCGAAGCCTGGGAGCGGGATCGGTTCTGGGACTGGCTCAAGTGGCAGCGCCCGCGCTTCCACGACTTCGTCGAGATCCTCGAGGGGAGCGACGCCACGATGCTGCGCAGCCGGCTCCTGCGCGAGATGCTCGAGACCGAGCAGGCGGCCAGGAAGAACAAGCTCACCACCACCGGTCGAAGACCACTCCGCTTCTGGTGCGGAGAGGCCGCATGAAGTCGGCACCCTCGATGACGTCGCCAGACCGTGAGGCGGTCCGCGTCCGTGATCCGATCATGCTGTTCGCCCAGCCCGTCGCCGAAGATCCGACGACCCTCGGCCTCGAAAGGGGCGCTGCGCTGCTCGCCGGTGGCGAAGCCCTGCTGCCCTCGGGTCTCCCGATGACGATCGGAATGGAGCACCAGCCGGACTTCGTCCGCGCCGTGGCCCACGCGTGTCGGGAGCAGGTCCTGCGTGGCCGCGACTGGTATTCGCACGGAGTAATGGCGCTGGTGGGCTCGAAGAACGCCGGGCGCGGCCATGCCGCGAGGCGACTTGCGGCGGCCACCGGCCTCCCCCTGTTCGTCGTCGACGCCTCCACCCCGGCGGGGAGAGCGCAGCTGAAGGGCATTGCGGAGCCCGGCTGCACCGCGCTCCCGCCGTTTCCGGTTCTGGCCGTCGCCGGCAGCCGATGCGGGAACCCCATCATCCTGATCGAGGGCGCGCGTCAGGGCACCGACCTCGTCGACCTGATCGGCCCCTTCATCGATCCCGATCGGGCTCACCGCTACGAGTCGGCGCACCTCGGATGCGCACTCGATGTCGGCGAGATCAACTGGATCATCCAGGTGGACGGCGATGAGGGCGTGAATCGGCTGCCCTCGGGCTGGGCGTCGGTGGTCCGGTTCCGTCCGCCCGCGGACCATCGACTGGCACTCCTGTCGCTGATCGGAGCGATGAGCGACGAACTGGACGCCGCAGGCGCGCTCGAGCGTCAGACGCTCGTGACGGTGGTCGAAGCCGCTCTCGCGGGACGCGGCGGTGGCGCACCGATCTCCGAACTCGTCGACCGGCTCGGGCTGACGCTCGGCGCCAAGGGCCCGGTCGCGTGACCGTTCCCGGCCGCCTGCCGCGCCCGCCGCCCGCTCCTCCGGTCCGCAAACAAACGACACCCACGAGGAACATGAACATGACGAACGAGAACAACGAGCCCGCGACCACCGGCCGCGAGCTCGTAACCACCGACGACAGGACCGTCAGGACCATCGTCGTCAACGGACGCGAGCACAGGTTCGCGGACGACCGCATCGGTCACGACCAGCTTGCCCGACTCGCCTTCCCGACGCTCGCCGAGCGCGAGAGCCGTTCGCTGGTCGCCAGCTTCGGCGGCGGGCCGGCCGATCACGAGCGCGGGGTCGTGCCCTTCGGCGGCACCGTCGAGGTCGCTCAGGGACAGCGGTTCAATGTCTGCGTCACCGACAAGTCGTAGTCCGGATCTCGCGCGGCTCGTCGAGGAGGGATACGACCTGTCCCTCCTCGGCGGGCTGATGCTCGTCCGCCGCCTTCCCTATGTGGGGCCCTTCCGCCAGGTGCGGGAGGGTGTCCTCGTCGTCCCGCTGAACCTGCGGGGCGACATGACCACCGCGCCCCGGACGCATCTCGTCTCTTGGATCGGCAAGACGCCGCACACCGCCGAGGGCGAGAGGTTCTCGGCAGTGGTCTGGAAGTCAGGCGGAATGCACACGTCCGCCCTCGTCGAGACGACGCACACGTTCTGCGTCCGCCCGCCGGGTCGCGAGTTCCACGACTACCACGAGCTCGTCACCACGTACGCGACGCTCCTCGGCACGCATGCGGAACGCCTCTCTCCCGGCGTCATGGCGCGCTTCGGCGGCGCGGACGCGACCGGGAGACCCCGCGCCGTCTCCACGGTCGGACCGCAGCCGTGGACCGGATCACGGCGACGGAGCGCGGGCGACGGCGCCCCGCGCTACGCGGACACGGCGTCGTCGCGCGCGGGGATCGACGGTCTGAACGCCCGCCTGTCCGAGACCGTCGGCATCATCGGCCTTGGAGGAACGGGATCCCACGTCCTCGATCTCGTCGTGAAAACCGCCGTGCGCGCGATCCACCTCTTCGACGCGGACACCTTCGAACAGCACAACGCCTTCCGAAGCCCCGGCGCGGCGTCCCTCGCGGACGTCTCCGCCGGGCGGAAGAAGGTCGATCACTTCTCACGGGTCTACTCCGCCATGCGGACCGGCATCGTTCCCCACGCCGTCCGAGTCGACGAGCGCAACGCGCATCTGCTCGACGGTCTCGGCTTCTGCTTCGTGTGCATCGACGACGCACCCGCGAAGGCGCCGATCCTCGACCGGCTGTCCTCGGCCTCGATTCCGTGGATCGATGTCGGCATGGGTCTCGCGACCACTCCGGATGGCATCGTCGGCGCGCTGAGGACCACGGTGGGCACGCCCACCTCGTTTGACGAGGCCAGACGTCGCATCCCGACGGGGCCGCCTGTGCGTGACGACTACGCCCTGAATGTCCAGACCGGTGACCTGAACGCCCTCAACGCCGCCCTGGCGGTCGTCGAGTGGAAGAGGATGCGTGGCTTCTACGCCTCCGACAGGACCGCGCTCAGCTCCGTCCTGATCGTCGGCGACGGCCTTTCCTCCACGGAGACGCTCCCGTGAGCGGCGACGGCGACGACGATCCCGTCGAGGACCCGCGGTTCGTCGGCAGAGCCGAGCGGGCGCGCCGTCGTCGGCGCCGAGAATCCGCGGATGCCGACATGGGCGGGGCGCCGAAGCGCCATGGCGGGCTCGACCGCACCGTCATCGAGGCGATCGAGCTCGGCGGGATCCAGGCCGAGCGCGCCGTCGTTCCGCGGATCGCGGAGCTGCGCGGACCGGGAATGCGCGGCCGGTCGTCCGTCCTCGTCGAGTTTCGCGATCCGAAGCTGCATGCGGCGTTCCGTCGCACCGGCTCGATCGACCCCTGGCGATCGACGACCACCTGGACGCTCGTCCGCCGTTGGGCGGAGGCGGAAGGCAGCGCCGATCTGGACGAGGCCATGTGTCTCGAGGTCGTGCGCGAGCTCAAACGGTGGTTCGACGGACGACTCAGAGCCTGGGTGGCGACGTCGATCGAGGGGCGCGGCTCGTGAATTCCGATCGCCTTCGTCGTCCCCGAGATCGCCGGGATCTCGCCGAAAGTCACGGCGAAGTGAGATGGGTTGAGCTCCGACCGTGGTGCGGCGCCCCACGAGGAAGTGGAACGAGGGAATGGATAGAGCCTCTTAACGAAAGGAAGACGATGATGGCGCCATGCTCACACTCCTGGTCCGCATCTACCATCTCCTCCGGATCGTCGGAATCGCGTTCGCCGTCGCCGGCACGCTCGGCCGCCTGGTGGTGGGGTCGATGATCGAGGTGCTGCCCGCCGGCATCCGTCCGTTCGCGACCGACCTCTGGAACGCGATCATGTCCTGGCCCGTCTACGCGACGTCCCTGCTGCTCGCAGGCGCGTGGCTCCAGGACTGGTTCGACGCCCGGCTGAGGTCGAGCGAGGGCCACCCCTCCTGGTTCGGCATCCGCGCACTTCGCGGAAGGCTGATGTTCACGAGCTGGATCATCGGCAGACCGAAGCTCTACGCCGACGAATACAAGATCCGCCGCGAGCTGGAGCGCGCCGACGCCGCCTTGCTGCGGGCCGGCTTCGAGACGCTCGAGGGACTCCCGAGAGGCGCCGGCGAGGACGTCGCGGCCACGAAGGAGTACCTGGCTTCCATCAGGGCGCTGATACCCGCCGTCGGGGTCGAACCGGCCGCGCAGGCGAGCACGGTCCTGAAGCGGCGTCTGCTGGGCGAATCCTCGTCGCAGAAGATCCGCCAGGAGGACGGCAGCGTCGTCGGAGAGGGCGCCCCCCGTCGCCCATCGATCGCCGATGCACTCCCCTGGCCGTTCGGACGCAGGCGGTAGGCAGCCGATCCGAGTGGTCGCGCCCCGTCGCCATCATCCGGCGATGGCGATGGAGGATGCGCAGGTTCGCGCAGGTCGCTCAGTCACTCGGGGTCGGCCGCGGTAGAATCGGTGGCGTGCTGTCCACGTAGGTCAGCCAGTTCCTCCAGACCTCGAGCGTGCGGGCTTCGATGATCCTGGTTCGGCAGCCGAGCGTCATCGCCCCGCGGACCGTCCCGCCCTTCCACCAATCGTAGACCGCATCGCATTCGGCATCGCGGTAGGCGATCCACGCGCGCTGCGACGCCCGCAGCTTCGCGAGGCTCGTCGTTTCCCCGTCCCGCGTGAGGCGCGCCACCGCCGCCGAGTAGTAGCGGTTGAGTTGGGCATCGGCACGCGCGAGACCGGCGGCCAGGCACTGCTCGACGTCGCGCGTCGTCGAACCCGGACAAGGTGCCGTGGTGGCCAGCATCAACGCAGCAACGACGATCGACATATCCCCACCTCACCTGCAACGGCAGCTCTACCGCCGATACCGTTCTACAACGACTCGAGCCGTTCGATCGCACCCGGCTCCCTCGCGATCGAACGGATCGTGATCCGGTCCACCACGACCTGCACGCTCCAGGCGATCGCCGCCAGCGCCGCCCAGGGCCAACCGCGCGTCAGCCATACGTCAAGGCGGAAGCCGTTGGCCGGAAGCGTCAGCCCGCAGCCGATAAGCGCCAGCCACTTGCCGCTGCCCATGGCCGACGACGCACCGCTCATGATCCAGAGCTTCGCGCGCGACGAACCCGGCCGCCATGCCGCCCACAGGATGACGGCTGTGGGGACGCCGAGCCCCGCCCACGGCATCCGATCGCGGCCGAAGTTCGCCTCGGCGATCAGAACCGCCACGAGCGACAGGCCGGAGAGGAGCAGGAGCACCGGCAGGGCTCGGAAGAAGCCGGTTACGTTCAGCACGCCGAACACCATCAGCATCGCGACGATCGCGACGGCACCGAGAAGGGCGGGCATCGTTCCGGCCTCCTCAGAACGCCGCGTTCGACCTCTTGGGCGCCTGGCGGTCCGCCGCCGCCATCACCGCGGCCTGGTCCGCGTCGCGCGCGCGGGAACCCCTCGCGCCCTCTGCGATCACCGCTGTCGATGCGTCGACCACCTGCACGATCGGCGTCTCCGACAGCAGGAGGCCTGAGCAGCGCGCGCCCGGCACGCACCAGTAACCGCCGCCATCGGCGAGCGGTCGCGTCGGCCGCCCGAACTTGGCGAGGAGGCCGCGGATGACCTCTTCGCGCCTGAACCGGTCGCGCGACAGCGAGAGCGTGAAGCCGTCCACGATCGGACCGCCTTCGACCTCCGCGTAGCGGATGACCAGCTCCTCGCCCCCCGGTCCGACGCAGGCATCCGACGAGATGCCTGCGCCGCCGCCCCACCGACCGGACGATCCCGTCCGCCGCTTCCTCACCTCGTCCTCAACCTTCTGCCTGAAGGTGGTCTCGCCGGGCTGGGACCTGCACTTCCAGCCGCCCGCGAGCGCCGTGCGGACCTGCGCGACGGGCATGCCGAGCCGGACCCCCGCCACGTCCAGCGCCATCGGACCGCGGTTCGCCGGTCCGGGCATCCGCTGCGCCGCGGCGGGAAGCGCGAGGGCAGCGCACAGCAGCCCGGTCGTGAACGCCAGCATCTTCATCGTCTCTCTCCTTCGTTCCGGTCTGAAAGGATGGCCGCCGTCACCGCAGCACCAGCGTCAGGTAACCGGCGGTGTCGGTCGCCCCCGCGACGTGGCCCGCGTCGAAGGCCCGGGCGACGCCGACGCGGAGCGAAGACATGGGCGACAGCGCCGTCGACCAGCCGAACTCCAGGTCCAGCTCGCGGGCGGTCGGGGCCATATCGACCGTTGCTGAGCGCGTAATCAGCGCGCCTGAGACGAGGTCGAACGACACGGGCGTCAGCAACTCCGCACGGGCGCGCTCCACCCGCAGCGGCGACGACAGCCCGAGCGTCGCGCGGCCGCCGAACAGACCGCCGGCTCCCTCGAGCGAGAATGCGCTCCCGATCAGCGGGCCGCCGAAGCGGAGCAGGTCCGAGCCACCCCGTGCCCGCGTCGAGGAGCCGGTGGCGCGAGCGGTCAGGTCGATGCCGGCCAGCATGCGGCGGTAGGTCAGCGTGGCGAGCGTGGTGTGGGCACCGGTCAGGCCGAGCGCCGCCCCGCCGCGCATGCCTAACACCTGCCCGCGCTCGGTAAGGTCGGACAACTCGAGCCCGAGGCCGAGCGGCATCGCGAAGCCGAGGACCTGCTGCCGGAGCCGACCGTCGCGCGAGGTGCCGGACGAGAAGGACGCCGACCACCCCCCGGCGAGCCACGAAAACATGCTACCGACCGGCATCGAGGCGATGCCGCGCTGCGGTGAGCCGGCCAGCCCGGTCCCGCCGCCGACCACGATGTTGGTGCCGAGCGCGACCTGCTGGCCGGCGGCCGGCGAGAAGGACACGACCACCGGTATGTCCGGGCGAACTGCGGCCTGAGCCCCGACGTTGGTCGCGAACCCGAACCGCGCAGCCTCGGCCCGCGCCGCGCGCCAGGGCGCATCGGTCGGCGCGAGCATCGCGCCGGCGAGCAGCCCGGAGCCACGCGCACGCACGCCGGCGGAGCCGGTCATCGCGAAGTCGCGGCCGTAGCGATCGAACACCGTCATCTCGCCGGTCCACCCGCTCAGGGCCGCTGCTGCGGCGGCTCCACCGAACGGCGCCGAGGTGGTCAGCGAGGAGAAACGGATCAGCACGGCGTCGGCCGCGGCGAACGACGCGGCCGACGCCTGCGCCTTCATCGCCTTCTCGACGTCCAGCAGGCCCGCGCCGAACACCTGATCCACGCCGGGTGCCCCCAGATCGGTCGCCGTGTCGAGCAGGATGCGGCTGATCTCCCTGCCGCCGAGTTTGGGCCAATACTGCTTGAGCAGCGCCGCGGCACCCGCGACCGCCGGAGCGGCGAAGCTGTTGCCGTTGACCGCCACGCTTTCGCCGTCCTTGCCGACGGTCGCGATGCCGAGCGCGACCACCGCCAGCGTGCGGTCGGCCAGCGCGCCGGGCACGCCGTTGTCGGTCGGCGGGCGCAGGTTCTGGTCGACGCGGATGCCGAACAGGAACCAGTCCTTGTTGGCGAAGTCGGTGCCGACGAGATTCTCGACGATCTGGCCGGCGTAGCTGTCCTGCCCCTTGTCGTTCGACACCGAGTTGACGAACAGCCGGTCGGCGGTGCGGACCTGGTCCATCGCCGCCTTCTGCTCGGCGGCCATGAACCCGGTCGCGAAGCCGTTGAGGCTCATGCTGATCGCGAACGCACCCTTGTCGACCGCGTAGCGGATCGCCGGCGCGATCAGCGCCGCATTCGCCGAGTACGCCTCCGGGATCGCGCCGGACGTCGGTGTGACGTTCGTCAGGTCCGCGCCTGTGATCTTGATCGCCAGGATCGTCGCGTCGGGCGCGACGCCGTGCATGCCGTTGCCGTCGCGCGCGGCGGCCGCGATCGCGGCGGTCTGCGAGCCGTGACCCGCCTTGTCGTCGAGGCTGAAGCGGATCGTCTCGGCGGCGCAGTTGCCGCAACGGGCGACCTTCTGCTCCAGTGCGGTGCTGTCGGGCGAGATGCGGCCCTTGAACTCGGGTCCGTCGACGTCGATGCCGGTGTCGATGATCGCGACCGTGACGCCCTTGCCGGTGATGCCGGCGTCATGGGCGGCCTGCGCCTTCATGCCCTTGGCGGCCAGACTGCGGTCGTATTCGGAGCTGGTCGGAGCCGGCGATGGTGCTGGCGCCGGGGCAGGCGTCGGTGCGGGTGTCGCGACCGGCGGTGCGATCGAACCGCCCGAGTTGACCCCCCCGCCGCCACCGCAGGCGGCCAGCAGCAGCCCCGCCGAAATCACCGTCATGTTCCGGATGCGCGCGAGTCTGGTCGCGTTCTTCCCCACCTGCACACCCAACGCCCGAACCCCCGTTCGCGTCGGTGCCGGTCGGCTCCAGCCGGCGGCACCGCCCATCAATGACGACGAGGCGGTGCCGGCCCGAGAGCCGGAGATTGGAAACCTGCACTGAGACAGGCGCGAGCGTCTTTGGGCCCCCGCAGGCGCCTTGGACATACACGCCCGCTCCCCGGCCGAAACTGGTTCGGGCCGGGCATTCGGCTACTCAGTGACGAGGTTTCCACGCCTCGGTTCGCCTGCTGACGAACGGACCATCCCTACCCGGTGAGTGTTAACAGGATCAATCCGGCAACTGACGAAGAACCTATCTTTTCGATCGTCATCGAGACAGGACGCCCGTCTTCTCCGTCCGCGGCCCGAATGGGCTCACCCCGATCGACGCATGAAACGAGACGCTTGGGCAATGGCGGCGCCGGGACCCACGTGAAGTCGGCGGCGCCAGCAAGCGGACGGACGGCAGGATCTGTGCGCTCCACCGAGCGCCGGACCATCAGCGCCGCACGTCGATTTGGCGAAGACGCTGGCTTGCACATGAGCTTCGGGAGAAGTTCGACGTATGCACGCCTGGTCGGGGGCCTGATCGCCTTCGCCAGTCCGGTCGCCATCTCTCGAGCAGGCGAAAGCTACCTGTTCCGCCGACGCGGTCGCATCCGGGAGCGCCTTTCGCCGGACGTCCAGCGGAGGCCCGTTTGCTCGATCGCGCGAGTGTGGATCAGCGCATCGTGGTGACGAAGCCGAATACCGGGATGACGGGCGAGACCACCCAGCGTCGGATCCCCGGGGCACGGCAGACACGACCGGCATCCCAGGCTCACGCCGGCGATCGAGCGGATCGCACCGCTACATTGGCAAATGGTATAGTCGCCGTGATCGGGGGCTAATCTCGGCGACGTAGATCAGCCGCATGACCGTGGATCGATATCGACCCTCTTCCGAAGCCGGGGGGATCCGTTTCGCGCGGCAGGCCGTGGGTGCGCGGTGATGGGAGACTGGGTCGTCACCCTGATCGGCAAGCTGGGCTATGCCGGGATCGCCCTCCTGATGTTCGCGGAGACCGTCTTCCCGCCCATACCCTCGGAGGTGATCATGCCGCTCGCCGGAATGCAGGCCGCGAGGGGCCCGATGTCGATCGTCGGCGTCATCCTCGCCGGCAGTGCCGGCGCCATGCTGGGCAATGTGCTCTGGTTCGCACTGGCCCGCGCGCTCGGCGTGGATCGCTTCAGGACGTTCATCGGTCGTCATGGCCGATGGCTCACCATCGAGTGGCGCGACGTCGAACGGGTTCGCCGAGCCATGGAGCGTCGAGGACGCTGGTTCGTGTGCCTCGGACGGCTGATCCCGACCGTTCGCTCCATCGTCTCCATCCCGGCTGGACTGTTGAGGATGCGCTGGGGCGGCTTCCTCGTATGGTCGGCCGTCGGCACCGTGGCCTGGACATCGCTTCTCACGATCGCGGGCGCCTATCTGGGTCAGCGGTTCGGCATGGTCGAGCGGATCGTCAGTCCGATCGCCACCGGCGTGATCGTGCTGCTGGCGCTGGCATACTTGTGGCGCGTGGCGCGCCGGCCCCGGCGGCAGGACTGAGCCATGGATCGAACGATGGGTCGTTTGGCATCCGTCCTGGCAACCTCCGCGATGATGGCGTCGTGCGCACCCGTGGACCGGGACGTGGAACGCGGACGCATGATCTCGTCGATGAGGGCAGCGGCGTCCGACGTGCCGATGCTGCGGGATGATCCGGTATTCCGCGCCGCCGTCGCCGCGGAAGCGCATCTGCCGCGCGAGGACTTCGTGCCCCGATCGGCCAGGGCGCAGGCCTACGTCGGGGCGCCACTCAAGATCGGCTGGGGTCAGACGATCTCCGATCCCTACGTGATGGCCATCATGACGGCCTCGGTGAAGGTCGTGCGCGGCTCGCGCGTTCTCGAAATCGGCACCGGGTCCGGGTATCAGGCGGCAGTCCTGGCGGAGCTCGGCGCGCACGTGTCGACGATCGAGATCGTGCCCCAGCTCGCCCGGCGAGCCGCCGCCACGCTCCGTCGGCATGGATACCGGAACGTCACGATCCGTGCCGGCGACGGCTTCGCGGGCTGGCCCGAACGCGCACCCTTCGACGCCGTGATGGTCACGGCCGGATCTGTCCGCGTTCCACGGCCGCTTCTCGATCAGCTGCGGATCGGAGGGCGGCTGGTGATGCCGGTCGGACCGTCCACCGCCACCGAACGGCTCGAGGTCTTCACGAAGCGCGGCGACGGCGGCTTCGACGCATGTTCGCTCGGATGGGCGATGTTCGTCCCGCTCACCGGTCGCGGCTTCGTGCCCGATCGCCCCGGCGTGGGCGACCACGGCAAGCCGTGGTGCTACGGTGCGCCGGTGACGTGATCTCGACCGGACAGCAACGGGAAGGCGACGCGGACGCATAGCCCCTGCTCGCCGTCGGGAATGCCGAAGCGCGCCTGATGCAACGACGCCACCGCCGCCACCAGGGCCAGCCCGAGCCCCGCGCCCTCGGTGCTGCGGCTCTCGTCGCGACGATAGAAGCGGCGGAACACCTTCTCCCGGTCCTCGATGGGAATGCCGGGCCCGCTGTCGCAAACCTCGGCAACGGCTTCGCCGCCGACGATGCGCAGCCGCGAGACGATGCGGGTGCCGGTCGGCGTGTGAACCATGGCGTTCTCGACGAGGTTTATGAACAGCTGGGCGAGGAGCTCCGGGTCGCCGAGGATGACGACACCCTCCGCATGATCCGCGACGAGGCTCTGGCCTGCATCCTCCACGACCGGGCCGTAGGCCGTGTGGATTCGGTCGAGCAGCTCCGACAGGTCGACGGGAGAGAACCTACGTCGGCCGACCCCGCCTTCGACGGAGCCGATACGGAGCAGCGCCGTGAACGTCGTCAGCAGCCCGTTCGTCTGCTCCAGCGCCTCGCTGACACTCCCCGCGTCGCTCACGCCAGAGGCCTGCATCCGCTCGAGGTGCTGGTGAAGACGCGTCAGCGGGGTGCGCAGGTCGTGCGCGATGTCGGTCGAAACCTGCCGCAGCGCCTCCATCGCCGCGGCATTGCGCTCGAGCATCCGGTTGAGGTTCCGGGCAAGATCGTCGAACTCGGGCCCGAAGCCGATCATCGGCAGCCGCTCATTGCGGTCACCTTCCACGATACGGTCGATCGCACGATTGACCCTCGCCAGCCGCCGGAGGAAGACGCGGCCGACCAGATAACCTCCGAGAAGGGCGAAGGTGGCGATCACGACGCCGCTCCAGAGCGTGAAGCGACCAAGCCGCTGCCGCAGCTGCTGCACGTCGAAGCTGTCGGTCGCGACGACGAGAATCATGCCATCGGGCAGCCGCGTCCCTCTGATCGTCAGCCGCTCCAGGCGTCGGTTGCCGTCATGATCCTCCGGCACGGTGATCGTGCCGCCTCCGACGCGCGCCGCGTTCGACGGAAGGTCGCCGGAGAGACGCCGCCCGGCCGCATCGACGAGAAGATAGCGGTAGGGCGGGTCCACGTCGGTGCCGCGATGGCGAGCGATCGCATCGGTCAGACCCGAGAGGCCCAACTCCGCATATTCACCGGCGAGCACCGACGCTTCGGCACGCAGCATGCCGTCGCTCGCCTCCTGCGCGTAATGCCCGACCTGTCGCTCGACCGTCAGCAGCAGCGCGCCCGCGCCGAACGCGACGACCACCGCCAGCATCAGCGCGAACCTGAACGCCGCGCTCCCGAGAGCGGCCGGCCACCACGACCTAGCTCGCATCGATCCGGTAGCCCGCGCCGCGAACGGTCTGGATCAACTCGCGTCCGAAGCCGCGGTCGACCTTGGCACGCAGGCGACTCATGTGGCTTTCGATCACGTTGGTCTTGGGGTCGAAGTGGAACGACCAGACGTTCTCGAGGAGCATCGTCCGCGTCACCACCTCGCCCGCGTGGAGCATCAGATATTCCAGCAGCTTCAGTTCCTGTGCCTGGAGTTCGACCCGCTGGCCCGCCCGCGTGACGCTGCGCCGGATGCGGTCGAGAACGAGATCGTCGACCACCAGCGTGGTTGCGACGTCCGTGATCGGCGGGCGTCTTGCCAGCGCGTTGACGCGGGCGAGCAGCTCGGTCGCCGCGAACGGCTTCGCCAGATAGTCGTCCGCTCCCGCCTCGAGTCCTTCCACGCGGTCCTCCACCCCGTTCATCGCGGTGAGGAACAGCGCCGGGGTGCGAACGCCCGCCGCGCGCAGGGCCTTCAGCGCGGGCAGGCCCGCGATCCCCGGCACCATCCGATCGAGGATGAGCACGGCATACTCGCCCGACGACGCAAGGAAGATCGCATCCTGCCCGGTCCTGCACGCATCCACGACATGTCCGGCGCTTCGAAGGACACGCTCAAGATGCTCGCAGGTCGCGGCGTCGTCTTCGAGCAGCAGGAGTTTCACGAGCCGACCATCGCCTGTCGTTCCGCGGACGGCAAGTTGGCCATAATCAATGTTCCCCTCACATCCCACCCAGGCGGCCGACCGTAAGACCTCGCTCGGGCAACACCGCCCCTGAGGAGTGCGTAACATGCGTGATGCGCGTTTGATGCTCGGCCTGCTGGCCGCAGCCGCCATGAGCGGCACCGCCGCGGCGGCCCCGGCAAAACTGAAGGGTGGCCAATTTGCCGCTCAGGCAAAGATCTCGCTGGCTGCGGCTCGGCAGACCGCGCTCAGGGCTCGCCCCGGCACGATCACCGATCAGGAGCTGGAAAAGGAGAAGGGCGGCAGTGGCCTGCGCTACTCGTTCGACATCACCAGCCACGGCAAGCCTTATGAGGTCGGTGTCGACGCAAGCAGCGGCGCGATCCTCGAGAATGTCGCCGAGGGCAAAAACCCGGATTGATCGACATCGACCGGCCGGCGCGGTGACCACCGTCGCCGGCCAGGAGGCGTGACGCAGACATGACATTGAAGAGGACGATCCGGGGCGTTCAGCCTCTTGTGCTCGCAACATTGCTGGCGGGATGCGCGCATTACAGCGCGCTCCCGCTGGCGCGGGAGGCACCGCTGGCGCCCTCTGTTGCGGCGCTCGACCGCGCGCCCGCCGCGTCACCGCAGGGAACGTCCCTCACCGTCAGCGACGTCGTGACGCTCGCCCTGGCGAACAATCCCGACCTGCGGGCCGCGCGCCTGAAGCGTGGGATCGCGGAAGGCCAGGCGACCCAGGCCGCGATCCTCGCCAATCCATCGCTGTCCGGCGCCTTCCTGCCCCTGCTCTCGGGCGCCGGCACCGTCCCAGCCTGGAACCTGGGGCTGGCGCAGGACATCAAGAGCCTCATCACCTATCGCGCCCGCCGTCGCGCCGCCACGGCGAGCAGCGGTCAGGTCGCGGCCGATCTCGTCTGGCAGGAGTGGCAGGTCGCCGGACAGGCGCGTCAGATCGCCACGGACATCATCATCGGAACGCGCAGCCGACCGACCTATGTCGCCGCCTACGATCTCCTGGCCGATCGGAACGGCAAGCTCGAGCGCGCGCTGGAGGCGCGCACCGTGACGCTCGTCACCGTCGCCCCGGACCGCGTCGCGCTTCAGGCGGCGCGCACATCGCTCAACACGCTCGACCAGACGCTGTTGTCGCAGCGTCACCAGCTGAATGCCCTGCTGGGCCTGACGCCCGATGCCGTCGTGCCGCTCGCTGGCGCCCCCGACCTTCCTTCGTTCGATCCCGCCGCCATCCGCTCCGGGCTGCCGACCCTGCCCGACCGTCGGCCTGATCTTCTCGCGCTGCGCCTCGGCTACGCCGCCGCGGACGAGCAGTTGCGGGTGGCGATCCTTTCGCAGTTCCCCGATTTGATCCTCGGTGGCGCCGTCTCCAGCGACAATGCCAAGGTCATCAACGGCGGCCCGAACGTGCAGATCGGCCTCCCCATCTTCGATCGCAACCAGGGCAACGTCGCGATCGCGCGTGCGACGCGCGCGCAGCTTCACGCCGACTACGCGGCGCGGCTCGCGGCCGCGACCGGCACGGTGGGTGCGTTGCTGAGGGAATACGAGCAACTCGCCGAGCAGTTGGTCACCGCCCGCCGCGACCTTCCGGCCGCCCGCATCGCGGCGGCCCGGGCGCAGGCGGCCTTCGGCGCCTCGAACATCGACGAGCGGGGTTATGTCGACCTCGTCTCCAACCGCTTCGCCAAGGAAGAGGAGATCATGACCCTGGAACTCGCGCTGTTCGATCGGCAGATCGCCATTCAGACGCTGGTCGGCGACGGCTTGCCGACGGTCGACCTACCGCCCGAGCAAGCAGGGACGGTCCGGTGACTCCAAGCCTTCTCAGGATTTCGGCCGCCTTTCTCCTCTTGCCTGTTGCGGCATGCAGCGGCACGTCGTCCACGCCTGACCCGAGCGCGACACCGACGCCGAGCGTCCTCGTCGGCACCGTTGCACCCCGCCAGGGTGCGTTGCCGGCGATCGTCACCGCCTACGGTTCCGTGGCACCGTCCGAGGTCGGCACCCGCACCTTCAACGAGGCGCAACCGGGCCAGGTCACGCGGCTGTTCGTCGCTCCAGGCAGCGCGGTGAAGACGGGTCAGCCGCTGGCGACCTTCGTCACGGCGCCGACCGCGCGCAGCGCCTATAAGCAGGCGGTGAGCGCCCTCGGGGCTGCGCAGAAGGCACGCGCCAGTACCGCGCAACTGCTCACCCAGCAGCTCGCGACGACCGATCAGCTGGTGCAGGCCGACAAGGCGGTGTCAGACGCCCGCACGGCGCTCGCCGCGTTGCGGGCAGAGGGCGCCGGGGCGCCGGTCCATACCATCACGGCGCCGTTTGCGGGCGTCGTCACCGCCGTGGCCGTGGCGCAAGGCGACCGCACCGCTGCGGGCGCCACGATCCTGACAGTCGCGCGGTCGGGCGGGATCGTCGTAACCGTGGGGATCGATCCTTCGCAGCGTGGAGTCGTCACCGTCGGCCAAGGTGCGTCGCTGAGGCGCCTGTCCGGGGGCGGCACGCTCGAGGGTCGTGTCGTCCGGGTCGACGGCGCGCTGAACGCCGTGACCAAGATGGTCGACGTCGACCTGTCCTTTCCCGCGGGAGCGCTCCTGCCGGGCGAGCCGATGCAGGTCGACATCCGCACCGGCGAGGTCGGCGGATGGGTCGTGCCGCACGCGGCGGTGGTCACCGCGGGTGGTAGCCCGCGCATCTTCCAGGTCCGGAGTGGCAAGGCCAAGGCGGTTCCGGTGGCCGTCCGGCTTTCGTCGGACGCGGGTGACGTGGTCGACGGCGCCCTCTCACCACGCCTCCCGCTGATCGTCGCAGGCGCCTATCAGGTCGCCGACGGCGACGCCGTCCGGAGCCGATGATGCTCGAGCGTCTCCTGCGCACCCAGTCGCGCGCGTTCGTCCTCGTCGGCCTGGCGCTGGCGCTCGCAGGGATCGTCGCGGCGCTGTCGCTGCCGATCGGTCTGTTCCCCCAGGTGTCGTTCCCGCGCGTCGTGGTCGATCTGGACTCGGGGAGCCGCCCCGCCGATCAGACTGCGCTGACCGTCACCCGCCCCGTCGAGGAGGCGATCCGCGCCATCCCCGGGGTCAACAACGTCCGTTCCGAGACGGCGCGCGGCACGGCGCAGATCTCGATCGATTTCGGGTGGGGCCGCGACATGATCGCGAGCACGCTGCTGGTCGACACCGCGGTCGGCCGCATCCTGCCCTCACTCCCTGCCGGCACCCAATACAACGTGCGGCGGATGGACCCCACCGTCTTCCCGATCATCTCCTATGCGCTGGTTTCGGATACGGCCGACCCAGCACAGCTGCAGGATTTCGCGCGATACCAGATCACGCCGCTGCTTTCCTCGATCACCGGTCTTGCCCGCGTTGGCGTGCAGGGCGGCGACACCGCCGAAATCGAGGTGCTCGCCGATCCCCAGCGGCTCGCGAGCTACGGCCTCGCGATGACCGATCTGGCGACCGCCATCCGCAACGGGAACGTGCTGAGCGCGGTCGGCCAGGTCCAGGATCGCGGACGCCTTTCGCTCGTCATTGCCGACCGCAGCGTCGCCAGCGCCGCGCAGATCGGCGACATCGTCGTCAAGGCGGCGCCGGCGGGGGTCGTTCGAGTTCGGGATGTTGCTACCGTGCAGAATGGCGCCGTGCCGGTCTGGCAGCGGATCGTCGAGGACGGGAAACCTGCCGTTCTGTTCAACATCTACGAGCAGCCCGACGGCAACGCCGTGCAGATCGCTCAGGAGGTGCAGGCGAAGCTGGCGGGCGTGAAGCTGCCGGCCGGGGTCAAGCTGGTCAATTGGTACGATCAGAGCGAGCTTGTGACCAAATCGGTCGCCAGCGTCCGCGATGCGGTGCTGATCGGCCTCGTCCTGGCTGCGCTGGTGCTCCTCCTCTTTCTGCGCAGCTGGCGTGTGACGCTCGTCGCGGTCATCGTCGTGCCCGCGACGCTTGCCGCGACCGTGCTGGTGCTCAGCATGCTCGGCATGAGCTTCAACATCATGACCCTGGGCGGGATTGCCGCAGCCGTGGGACTGCTGATCGACGACGTCATCGTCATGGTCGAGCACATCGCCCGACGCGCCGGCGAGGCGCGGCCGGACGGCCACGTCGCGGGCAATGCCGCGGTCATTCCGGCCGCGCGCGAGTTCATGGCGCCGCTGACGGGTTCGAGCCTCGCGACGCTGATCGTTTTCGTCCCGCTGTCCTTCCTGACCGGCGTCACCGGCGCGTTCTCCAAGGCGCTGTCGGTCACCATGGCGGCCGCGCTCGCCATCTCCTGGGCGATGACCGCCTTCGTGGTGCCGATCCTCGTGCGTTGGCTGGTGGACTTCCGCACCTGGCGAGACCCCGGCGTCGCCGGCGAAGGGCGCCTTGCGGTGATCCACGACAAGGGTCTCGATCGGCTGTCGGCCCGTCCCTGGCTGCTTGGCGTCATCCTCGTGCCGCTGCTGGTCATCGGCTACATCGGCTATTCGAAGGTGCCGACGGGCTTCATGCCGAAGGTCGACGAAGGCGGCTTCGTCATGGACTACTACACCTCACCCGGCACCTCGCTCGACGAGAGCGGGCGTCAGGTCGGCCAGATCGACCGGCTGCTGCAGGGAAATCCGGAGGTGCTCACCTTCTCGCGGCGGCTCGGGACCGGCCTCGGCGGTGATCTCGGTCAGAGCTATCACGGCGACTACTTCGTCCGATTGAAGCCGAACCACAGCCGACCCACCGAGGAGGTCGCCGCCGCCGTCGCCGACGAGGTCGCGGTCAAGGTGCCCGGCGTCCAGGTCGAGGTGGCGCAACTCATCGAGGATCTCATCGGCGATCTGACCGCCGTTCCGCAGCCGATCGAGGTCAAACTCTACTCGTCCGACCCAACCGTGCTCGATGCGCAGGCCAAGAAGGTCGCCGCCCTGATCGAGAAGATCGACGGCGTCGTCGAGGTGAAGGACGGCGTCCAATTGGCCGGCGACGCACTCGACGTCCGCGTCGATCCGGTCCGCGCCGGCGTGGAAGGCGTAGCCCCCGCCGATGTCGAGGCGCAGCTGTCGACCGCCTTGAGCGGCACGGTCGCCACCACCCTCGCCCGACCGGATAAGGCGATCGACGTGCGGGTCCGGCTCCCGCAGGCGATGACGATCAGTCAGGCCGGTCTCGCGCAACTGCCGATCCGGGCGACCGACGGCCATGTCTTTCCGCTCTCGCGCGTCGCCACAATCGAGGCGGTGGTCGGACAGCCGCAGATCGCCCGCGAGAACCTGGAGCCGATGGTCGCCGTGACCGGGCGCATCCAGGGTCGCGGAATCGGGGCTGCCGTCGGGGACGTGACCAAGGCGCTCGATCGCCCCGGCGTGCTCGCGCCCGGCATCCGCTACGAACTGGGCGGCCTCTACCAGCAGCAGCAGATCGCCTTCGCCGGTCTCATCAAGGTGTTCGGCGCCGCGCTTATCGCCGAGCTCGTGCTGCTCCTCGTCCTCTATCGACGGTTCTGGCTGCCCGTCATCATCATCGGCTGCTCGCTCCTGTCGACCACGGCGGTCTTCACCGCCCTGTGGATCGCCGGCGTGGACCTCAACATAACCGCGCTCATGGGCATGACGATGATCATCGGCATCGGCACCGAGATGGCGATCTTCTACGTCTCCGAGTTCGAGGAGCTCTGCCGCACAATGCCACCCGCCGCGGCGACGCGCGAGGCGAGCCGCAACCGGCTGCGTCCGATCACGATGACGACGCTGGCGGCGATCCTCACGCTGCTGCCGCTGGCGCTCGCCATCGGTCAGGGATCGGGCATCCAGCAGCCGCTCGCGATCGCGATCATCGCCGGGCTGCTACTCCAGTATCCGCTCGTGCTGCTCGCGATGCCCATTCTCGTCTCGCTGACTCTCGACCGCGACGTGAGGCGTGAGGGAGGCATGCCGAGCCATGAAGAGGCCTGAATACGTGAGGCACGATCCTTTATAGAACATCGGTCGTCCGCCTCGTGCGATTACCGCCCCTCGACAGCGCGCGGTCAGATACGCTTAGCATTGGGACAAGTCGATAAATCGAAAAGCGCTGAAGTGGAGGCTGGTGAGCGGGGGTTTTGTCCAGTAACTAGACGTTGCCCTATTCAGATCGATCGACAAGACAGTCGCTACTAAGCGGCGGCGCTCACCGGCATCTCGTTCCATTCCCGCCCGTCGAGCTCGCGGCCGCCTGACTTCGGTCTAGGGCCACCCCACTGCTTGAAGAAGAACGGGACCGCCTGGCGGGCGCACTCGTTCCTCACCTCACGCGCCCAGTCGATGTGCATCGGACGGGCACCCGGCCCACTCTCACCACCGGCAATGACCCAGTGTATGCCATCGAGGTTCATCTCCCCGACCGCTCCAATCAAGGGTTCGATCGACAGGAAGCGAACGGCGGCGGGCGCCTGGCGCAAATGGTCGATGCGCGACTTGGCGGCCGCCTCCTCAACCGATACCCCAAGCCAGATGTGCGTCGGCACCGGACGCTCCGCGTAGCGGCGCAGCAGATAGTCCCGCATCAGGGACGAGCGCTTGGTCAGCACCTGAAACACGTGCCAGTCTGCCCGCTCCATCGTATCGAACACCTGATCCACGAACGCGGTCGGCACCTGCTTGTGGAACAGGTCGCTCATCGAGTTGACGAAGATCATGCGGGACCGGCGCCAGGCCAGCGGCTGCTCGAGACGCTCGGGTCGAAGAGTCAGATCAAAACCGCTCTCGAACGGATGACCGGACACGCCCCGGAAGCGCTCGGAGAATCGGGATGCGTAGCAGTTGTCGCAGCCGGCCGTGATCTTGGTACATCCCGTCACGGGATTCCAGGTAGCGTCCGTCCATTCTATCGCACTGCCGTCCGCCATATCAAACCCCCACTCTGGAACAGCCCACGAACAGTGCCATATCGCGAATCACAGCGCAAGGCGCTGGACAAGACTTGTCGCCGAAGTCAAGTTATTGTTCTGCGGCTGGAGTTCACCGGTCGATGACGACCCGAGGTCAGCGACATGGCGACGATCGAGCGTGCCGAACACCGGTTCGGAGGCGGATGGACCGAGATTAAGCTCGACGCCGTCTCGGACTATCTCAACTTCTACACCCAAGCGCTGAAGGCCAGCCCTTCGCCCGACAACCCCTTCGAAACCTGGTATGTCGATGCGTTCGCCGGAACGGGCGATCGCACGGTCGAGATCGAAGATGGTGGGCTGTTCGCCCAACCTGACGCCACCACCGAACGGTTGCGGCTCGACGGCTCCGCGCGGCGGGCGATCGCCGTCGATCCGCCGTTCCGGCACCTCGTCTTCATCGAGAAGGATCCCGGGCGCTTCGCCGCGCTGGAGGCCCTCAAGACCGAATTTTCCCACCGCGACATCAGATGCGTCCCCGGCGACGCGAACGACGAGCTCAAGAGCATCTTCGAGAACGGACCGTGGCGACAGCGCGGTCGCAGCACCCTGCAGCGTGCAGTCGTCTTCCTCGATCCCTACGGCATGTCCGTCCGGTGGGAGACGCTCCGTTTCCTAGCCCAGACCGAGCGCGCCGACGTCTGGTATCTCTTCCCTCTTCACGCCGCTCTTCGCCAGCTCAGCCACGACCACCGCATGCTCGATCCCGGCAAGCGAGCTGCCCTCGGTGAGATATTCGGAACGGCTGATTGGGAGCAGCGCTTCTACCAGCCGCCTCAGGAGGCTCCCGCCGATCTCTTCGAGGCCGCCAACCGTGCCGGTCCGAAGCGAATCGCAAACGCCGGGAGCGTGGAGGAGTTCGCGGGGGAACGCCTCCGGACGATCTTCAGCTTCGTATCGCGGCCGATACCGATCCTGACGCACCGCAAGCTCCAACAATTCTCCCTCTTCCTGCTCAGCGGCAACAAGAACCCACGCGCCATCGCGCTGATCGAGAAGGGGGTCGCGGCGCAGGTAAAGAAGTATGGAGGGCGGTGATCACGTCGACCGTTGGTCGAAGATGAACCGCTGTGAGACCGTCTAGCGGCGCTGCGGACCTTCCGCGGCGTGACGGCGATCGCCGTCGTCAATAGCCAAACACCGCACGATCCGGCCTAGCCTGACGGCGACTCGACGTGCGTCGTCGCCCCGTGTTCCTGAATCAGCTCGACTGAACGGTTCGCCTCTTCCGACTCGTGGCGTTTGCAAGTGCACGACCAACATCAGCAGGCCGACGATCGCGATGGCTCCGACGACGGCGATCATGACAATCCCGTTCATCGGACCGACTGAGCACCCGCCGCGCCGCGCGCGCCTCCTGAATCCGTGCTCGGAAGGAGCCGTCCGGCGGTTTCGAAGCGCATGCCGTTCGAGCGCAATTCCCGATCGGCTCCCGCGGTTCGCCGACATTGTCGAATTGTATAGTCCGCTCCAGCGCCCCCCATCGTTTGCCGCGTAAGCGACACGAATGCGCCTCTCCCTGCTTCTTCCCCTCGCCCTTGCCGGCTGTAGCAGCGAACCGTCGAAACCGCCGATCCCGCCCGCACACGCGGAGACGATCGCGCACGAGACCGAACTGCTGAGATTGAACCTGACCCCGCAGGCGCAGCAGCGACTCGGGATCGCGCTTGCTCGCGTCGGGGGCGGTTCGACCAGCGCGACGCGGGAAGTCGCCGGTGAGATCGTCGTGCCGCCGACCAGCGCCAACGGCGTGCCCGTCAATTCGACCACCAATCTCCAGCAGATCGGCAGCCAGCAGGCCGCGGCGGACGCCGAGCTGGCCCGCGCGACTGCGCAGGCCCGGCTCGCGCGCATCGCCCTCAACCGGGCCGATGCCCTGGTGCGCGAGGAAGCGGGCAGCGTGCGCGGTCGCGACGAGGCCGCCGCCGCACTGGCCGCCGCCCAGGCGGCGCTCGGCGCGGCGCGGCAGCAGCGGCAGTTGCTCGGGCCGGCGGTCGCCTCGCTCGGCTCGCAGCCCGTTCTATGGGTGCGGGCGTCGGTGTTCGGCAGCGACGTCGGCAACGTCCGGCGCGACGGTGCGGCCACGATCCGCATGCTCGGCGATGGCGGTGCACCACGCTCGGGTCGCCCCGTGCAGGCGCCGCCATCGGCCAACACCAATGCCGGCACCGTCGACCTGTATTTCGCCGTAGATAACCGCGACCGGGCCTTCCGGGTCGGCCAGCGCGTGTCGGTGGACCTGCCGCTCGCCGGTCAGACGGCGGGGCTGTCGGTCCCGTCCGCCGCCATCCTGCGCGATATCTATGGTGGCGAGTGGGTCTATCAGAAGACCGCCCCGAATACCTTCGTCCGTCAGCGGGTCGAAGTCGCATCGGAGAGCGGCGGGCGCGCATTGCTCGCGCGCGGGCTAGCGGCTGGCGCCCAGGTCGTCACCGATGGCGCGGCCGAACTGTTCGGTACCGAATTCGGGGCTGCGCACTGATGCTCGGCCGCCTCGTCCACTTCGCGCTGGCGCAACGCGTCCTCGTTCTCGCGCTCGCCGCATTGCTGGTCGTGCTCGGCGTTCGCGCCGGGCGAGACGTACCCCTCGACGTCTTTCCCGAGTTCGCGCCGCCGATGGTCGAAATCCAGACCGAGGCGCCGGGCCTGTCGACCGAGGAGGTCGAGAGCCTAGTGACGGTTCCGATCGAAACCGCAGTCAATGGCGTCCCGGGTCTCGCGACGCTCCGGTCGAAGTCGGTGCTGGGTCTGTCGTCGGTCCAGATCCTGCTTGATCGCGGCGCCGACGTCGCTGCCGCCCGCCAGATGGTCGCCGAGCGGATTACTCAGGTGCAGCCGCGCCTCCCGCTCGCCGCGCGCCAGCCGGTGATGATGCCGCCGCTGTCCTCGACCAGCCGGGCGATGAAGATCGGACTGTCGTCGGCGAAGTTCGACCAGATGCAGCTTTCGGAGATGGTCCGCTGGACCATCCGGCCGCGGCTGATGGCGGTGCCTGGCGTCGCCAACGTCTCCGTGTGGGGCCAGCGTGACCGCCAGCTCCAGGTGTTGGTCGATCCCGACAAGCTGCGCGCGTCGGGCGTGACCCTGGCCGAGGTGCGCGCGGCCGCCGGCGACGCGGTGCTGGTCGGCGGCGGCGGCTTCGTCGACACCCCCAACCAGCGGCTCGCCGTGCAGCAGCAGGGGATGGTGCAGGACGCGGGCCAGCTCGCTCGCGCGATCGTCAAGCAGGCGGGCGAAGCGCCGGTTCGCATCGGCGACGTCGCGCGCGTGGTTGACGGCCATGCTGCGCCGATCGGCAACGCAATCATCGACGACGGCCCCGGCATCATGCTGATCGTAGAGAAGCAACCAACCGCCAACACGCTGGAGCTTACCCGTGCGGTCGAGGCGGCGATGGAGGAGCTCAAGCCCGGGCTCGCCGGAGTCAAGGTCGACACCACCATCTTCCGCCCGGCGACCTTCATCGAGCGGTCGATCGACAACCTGACGCGCGCGCTGATGATCGGCTGCGCTCTCGTCGCGGTCGTCCTCTTCCTGTTCACCCGCGACTGGCGTCAGGCGACTATCAGTCTGGTGGCGATCCCGCTGTCTCTGCTCGGCGCGGGGCTGGTGCTGCTGTGGTCGGGGGCCACGATCAACGTCATGGTCATCGCCGGCCTCGTCATCGCGCTGGGGGAGGTGGTCGACGATGCGATCATCGACGTGGAGAATATCGCCCGTCGCCTGCGCCTCAACCGCGAGCTGGCTGAACCCAGGCCGGCTTTCGAGGTGGTGCTCGCCGCCAGTCTGGAGGTACGATCCGCGGTGGTGTTCGCATCGCTGATCGTGATGCTGGTGTTCCTACCGATCTTCTTCCTAGGCGGGGTCGCGGGCACCTTCTTCCAGCCGCTCGCAGTCGCCTACGTCTTGGCCATCGCCACCTCGCTACTGGTCGCGCTGACCGTCACTCCGGCGATGTGCCTGATGCTGCTGCCGGGCGCGCCGCTTAAGGAGGACAAGGACACGAAGTTCGTCGCGGGCATGAAGCGCCGCTACGTCGGCTTTCTGCCGCGCCTGATCGCGCGGCCGGCGGCGGCGGTGGGGATCGTCGCGGGCGGGCTGCTGCTCGCCGGGGTAGGCTACTCGACCTTCAAAGACCAGTTCCTACCTAATTTCCGCGAGACCGACTTCCTGATGCACTTCGTCGAGAAGCCCGGCACCTCGATCGCGGCGATGGACCGGATCACCATCCGCGCCTCCAAGGAGTTGCGCTCGATCCCCGGCGTGCGCAACTTCGGCGCGCACATCGGTCGCGCCGAAGCGGCGGACGAGGTGGTCGGCCCCAACTTCACTGAGTTGTGGGTCAGCCTGGACACGAACGTCGACTATGACGCATCGCTCGCTCGCATAAAGGAGGTGGTGGAGGGCTATCCTGGCCTCTACCGCGACGTGCTGACCTACCTGCGCGAGCGGATCAAGGAGGTGCTGACCGGCGCCGGCGCGACCATCGTCGTGCGCATCTACGGCCCCGACCAAGCCGAGCTGCGCGCCGCCGGCGCCCGCGTCCGCGACGCGGTCGCCAAGGTCGACGGCGTCACCGATCTCAAGCTCGAGAGCCAGGTGCTGGTGCCGCAGATCCGCGTGCGCCCTTGCGCCGCCGAGCTGGCGCGTTTAGGCCTGTCCGCGGGCGAGGTCCGACGCCAGGCACAGGTGCTGGTCGCTCAGGCCAAGGTCGGCGAGATCTATCGCGATCAGCGGGCGTTCGACGTCGCGATCTGGGGCGAGCCGAACGTGCGCAACAACCTCCATGCGCTCCGCGACCTCATGATCCAGGCGCCCGCGCCGGGCGGCCTCGCCCCTGGGGCGGGTGCCGCGCTGCAGACCAGCGGCGGAGGATCGGCGGGCGCCGGCGGATCGGGATCAGGCGCCGGCGCGCCGGTGCGGCTCGGCGACATCGCCGACATCGACGTGGTCCCCGCCCCCAACGAGGTGAAGCGCGAGAACGGCCAGCGGCGGCTCGACGTCATCATGAACGTCGGCGGCGCAGACCTGGGAACTGTGGCGCAGGGCGTCGAGGCCGCGGTCGCGACGGTGCCCTTCGCGGCGGGCTACCACCCGCAAGTGCTCGGCGAATACGCGGCACTGCGCGACTCACGCCAGCGACTGTGGTCGACCGGCGCCTTCTGCCTCGTCGGCATCCTGCTGCTCGTCTGGATGGAGTTCCGCTCGCGGCGCATCACGGCGCTGGTCGGCGTCAGCCTCCCGTTCGCGCTCGTCGGCGGGGTGGTTGCGGTCGCGCTGACCGGCGGGGTGCTGTCGCTGGGGTCGCTGGTCGGCTTCGTCACCGTGATCGGCATCGCCGCGCGAAACGGGATCATGCTGCTGTCGCACTACCAGCATCTCGAACGCCATGAGGGAATGGCGTTCGGCCGCGACCTGGTCGTGCGCGGGGCCGAGGAACGCCTGGTCCCGATCCTGATGACCGCCGCCTGCGCCGGCTTGGCACTGGTGCCGCTGATCGTCGCCGGCGATGCACCGGGCCACGAGATCGAACATCCGATGGCCATCGTGATCCTGGGCGGCCTCATCTCGTCGACCGCGCTCAACCTGCTGCTGCTGCCCGCGCTCTACGCCCGCTACGGCGAGGAGCGGCGCGTGCCACCGGCGGTCGAGCGCAAGGAGGTGGTGGCATGACCAACCCTATCCGGCAACGCCTCACACCCGCGCTCGCGTTGCTCGCTTCCGCGTGCATGAGCGTCCCCAAGCCGCCTCCCACCTCCGCGCCTGCCAGCGCGATGGGCGGGTTCGCGCAGCTGCGCGTCGCATCGATCGCCCCTGTTCCCGACGACTGGTGGCGGCTTTACGACGACCCCGCGCTCGACGGGCTGGTCCGCGCCGCGCTTGCCGCCAATGCGGACCTGCGCGTGGCCTATGCCAATCTCGACGGCGCGCGCGCCGCGCTGCGCCAGGCACAGGCGGCGCGGTTGCCGCAGACGACGATCGAGAGTTCGCTGGGGATCGACAATCCCTCAAGCCAGCCGAGCGCGTCGGGGAATGTCCCGACCACCGACTATGATATCGCTGCAACCGCGAGCTGGGATATCGACCTGTTCGGCCGTCTGCGCTCGGCCGCTACCGCTGCGCGGGCGGACATCGAGGCCCAGGCCGCGGTCGTCGACGGTCTGCGCGTCGCCGTGGTCGCCGATACCGTCCTCGCCTACGTCGACCTGTGCGGAGCAACCCGCGCGGTCGCCGTGGCGCGTGAGGTCGCAGCAGTGCAGGATCGCACCGTCGGCCTGGTGCGCGAGCAGTTTCGCGCCGGCGAGGTCTCCCCGCTGGAGGTGTCGCAGGTCGCCACGATCGCCGCCACGACCCGCGCAGCGATCGCGCCGTTCGAGGCGCAGCGCGCCAACGCCCTCTTTCGCCTCGCAACGCTTCAGGGACGTCCCCCCGCCGAGGCGCGTGCCTACGCCCTCACATGCACCACCGCGCCACGCCTGCGCACCGCGGCACCAGTGGGGAACGGCACCGCGCTCCTGCTGCGCCGCCCCGACATCCGCGAGGCCGAGCGACGCCTTGCGGCTGCCGCGGCGCGGGTCGGCGTCGCGCGCGCCGACCTGTATCCGCGCGTGAACCTCGGCGGTGCGCTCGGACTTCTCTCCGGCGGTTTCAAGGCTGTCGCGTCGCCGCTCGTGTCGTGGGCGTTCCCGAACCAGGCACCCGCCAGGTCGCGCCTCGAGCAGGCGCGCGCCACCGAGCGCGCCGCCCTCGCCGGGTGGGATGTGGCCGTGCTACGATCCTTGCGCGAAGTGGAGACAGCGCTGGCGGCCTACGACGCTGAGACGCGGCGCAATCGCGACCTGGGGACCGCCACGCGCGAGGCGCAAGCCTACGCCCGTCGTGCGGGTGCCCGCGTCAGGCTCGGCGATGCGCCCGGTCTGCTTCAGGTCGACGCGCAACGTGCGATCGCGGCCGCAACCCTCCAGCAGGTCCAGTCCGACCTGCTGGTTTCGCAGAACGAGGTCGCCTTGTTCCGCGCGCTCGGCGGCGGCTGGCGAACCGACACGGGCACGAAGTGAAGGTGTGGGATGCGGATATTGATCGTCGAGGATGATGCCGAGACACGTGACTTCGTCGCTCAGGGACTGACCCAGGCCGGACACCAGGTGACGGTCAGCCCGGACGGTCGGGATGGCCTCTTCCAGGCCACCGGCGGCGAGTTCGAGGCGCTCGTGGTGGACCGGATGCTGCCAGGGCTCGACGGTCTGGCGCTGGTGCGGGCGCTGCGTGCCGCCGGTGACGTGACGCCCATCCTGATGCTGACCGCAGTCGGAGGCATCGCCGACCGGGTGGAAGGTCTGGAGAACGGCGCCGACGACTATCTGGTGAAGCCGTTCGCCTTTTCCGAACTCGCGGCGCGGCTCAACGCGATCGTTCGACGACCGGCCGTCCGCGCCAATGACCATTCGCACCTGCTAAAGGTGGCCGACATCGTGCTCGACCTTCACCGTCGGACGGTCGAACGCGCCGGACAGCGTGTTCACCTTCAACCGCGGGAGTTCTCTCTGCTCGCCGAGCTGCTGCGCAATCCCCGCCGCGTGATGACGCGGACGATGCTGCTGGAGCGGGTCTGGGACTTCGACTTCGACCCGAAGACGAACATCGTCGAGACGCATCTCAGCAGATTGCGCTCCAAGCTGAACGCCGGCTTCGACGAAGACGCGATCGAGACCATCCGCGGCGCCGGCTACATGATCCGGGGCGATTGATGCTGCTCCGCCTCTGGCGATCCACCTTCGGGTTGGTGGCGATCGTGGCGATCGCCTTCACGCTCGCCACCGTCGGCATCGGCGTGATCGCCTACGTCGTCACGCACGAGGCGCTCGAAGAGCAGCTCGACCACCGCGTCTCGATCGAATCCGGTGCTCTGACCGCCGCAGCGCGGGAGGGCGGCCTGGCGAGCGTCGCCCGCACGATCCGCCTTCGCGGGGAAGCCCGCTCCTCGTCCAGCCTGGACTATCTCCTGATCGGCTCCGACGGGCAGCCGATCGCCGGTACGGCGACGCCCCTCACGTCGATCGGACACGGCTACGAGGAGCTCTTCCGGTTCCGGCGCGGCGACTACATCGGGGTCGGTCAGTCACTCACGACGACCGTCCCCGGTGGCACGCTGGTCGTGATCGCGGACCGTCGCGATCTCGACGAGATCGATCGGACACTCGAGCTGCTGGTGGCAGGAGCGCTGGCAGCCATGCTTGCGCTCGGGGTCGGCGCAGCCGCCCTGGTCGGCTGGCTGACGCGGCGGCGCCTTGCGCGGATCGACACCACGGCCCAGGCGATCATCGCGGGCGATCTCGGCCAGCGGGTGGCGCGCGACGGTTCCGACAGCGAGTTCGATCGTCTTTCCGCGACGCTGAACCGGATGCTGGACCGTATCGCCGCGCTGATGGACAATCTCCGTCAGGTGTCGAGCGACGTCGCGCATGACCTACGCACGCCGCTCACCCGTCTGTGCAATCAACTCGAACGAGCTGCCTCCGAGGACGAGGATGCCGGCAGAATGCTCGCGATCCAGGCTGCGCGCGAGCAGGCCGACGAGCTGCTGGAGATCTTCGCGTCCCTTCTCCGCATCGCAGAGGTCGAAGGGCTGGCCGAGCGTCGGGCGCTGAAGCCGATCGACCTGTCCGCCCTTCTCGAAGAGATGGTGGACACCTACGGGCCGGACTTCGAAGCGAGCAAGCGACGTCTCGTGTCGGACATCGCCCCGGCGTTGCAGGTGCGTGGGGATCGACGTCTTCTGGCTCAGGCGTTGTCCAATCTCCTGGAGAATGCACTGCGCCATACCCCCGTCGGATCGACGGCGAAGCTGTCGAGCGTCGCGCTCGGTCAGTCGATCGTCGTCGAGTTGGAGGACGACGGGCCTGGGGTCTCGGTCGAGGACGCCGCTCGCCTATTCCAGCGCTTCGCACGTGCGGAGACCTCACGAACAACGCCGGGCCATGGTCTCGGTCTTGCTCTCGTCCGGGCGGTGGCAGTGGGACATGGCGGCGACGCCGCCCTGTCCCGTTCGGAAGGCGGCTTCGGCGTCAGAATGCGGCTTCCCTCACTGATCTGACGGCGCTCCGAGCCGTAGACCTTCTCGAACACGCACCACGGATAGCCTTGCGCGGATCCAACGGCTCGCGACAGAGGATCAGAATATGATCTCCTTTGGTATCAGATGCTGATCGCCGAACTGCGAGAGGCCCGGCGCGCGAAAGGGTGGACCCAGGCTCGTCTTGCGGAGCGGATCGGGGTCAGCAGTCAGACGGTGAAGCGGCTGGAAAAGGGCATCGGGTCGACGTCTAACCTTCTCGCCTCGATGCAGGCGCTCGAATTCACGCTGACGGGCGTCGGGGCCGGCGCGACGCTCACCAAGCAGCTGCAGGCGCGTCGGCGGCGGCAGGGGCTGTCCATGGCCGAGGTCGCGATGCGCGCAAAGCTGTCGCGCACCACGGTGGCCGACCTCGAGCGTGGAGGGGGCTCAGTCGCGAGCCTTCTGCGTCTGCTGGATGCGCTGGCGCCCCGCGCCCGGAGGCGCGCCCCCGAGCGCGCCTACTGGGGGCAGGCGGAGAAGGCGGATCGGGATAGTCGCTTCACACCTTCCTCATTTCTCGCACCCATCTACGATGCGTTCGGCCCCATCGATCTCGATCCGTGCGGGCACGAGCTCAGCCCGGTGGTCGCCCGGCGGCGGCTCATTCCCGAGCAAGGAGCCGACGGGCTCACGGACACTTGGACAGGACGGCTCGTCTACCTCAATCCGCCGTACTCGCAGTTGTTGCTCTGGCTCAGGCGGGCGCATGAGCAATGGCGGGCGGGCAACGTCGAAACGGTCGTCGGCCTGGTGCCGGTCAGGACGGATTCCAGCTGGTTCCATGAGGTCTTCAGCTCGGACGCGGACATCTTCCTGCTGAAGGGGCGGGTCTCCTTTCTCGACACGAAGGGGAAGAAGCAACCCACTCCTTTCTCGCTGATGATCTTCACGCTGGGTGCTGGGCCCGAGCAGAAGCGTCGCTTCGCGGCGCTCGTATCCGGCTTCTGGCTGTCGCGGCACAATGCCCCGCGCGACTGACTGGCCCTCGTTCCCTTGAACGCGGACGCCATGACGAAGTTGGAACGGGGAGGAGCACAGCGAAGGTGGTGTTCAAAAGAAGAAATCGTTCGAGGTGCGGGTGCAGATCCTACTTGTCGAAGACGATCCCGAGACGGGAGGAGCGATCAAGCGGCATCTCGTTCGCGCCGGTCACGACGTCCGGCTGATCGCGGACGGTCACGCCGCCGCGGTCGCGGGCGCGGCGCGCAGGTTCGACGTGGCGATCCTGGACAGGGCTCTCCCCTCTAGGGACGGCCTGACGGTCCTCCAGTCGTGGCGGGCCGCCGGCTTGACGGTTCCGGTGCTGCTGCTCACCGGGATGACCAGAGTCGAAGAGAGGATCGAAGGCCTCTCGGCCGGCGCCGACGACTATCTCTCCAAGCCGTTCGATCTGGGTGAGCTGGAAGCGCGTTTGGTCGCCATCACTCGCCGGCGCGCGATAGAAACCGCAACGCCGCGGCTTTGCGCCGGAAGCCTTGAGCTGGACCTCCTTCAGCGAAGCGCGGCCGCCGTCGACTCAGACCGGAGCGTGAGGCTGCAGCCTAGGGAGTGCGGCATGCTTGCCCTGCTGATCCGCAACTCCGGAACCATCGTGACCCGGAAGATGCTGATCGAGGCGGTATGGGGCTATGCCTTCGATCCCGGGACGAACATCGTGGAAAGCCACATGTGCAGGCTGCGAACGAAACTCGCCGAACTCGGCATGGAGCCGATCGAGACGCTCAGGGGCCTGGGATACCGGCTCGCGGTCTCATGAGGCTGGCGGCGCGTCGTCCGCCTCGCGGGATCGTCGATCCCGATCGGCGGCGCCATTCCTGGATGGGGGAGGAAGTCGGCTACGCATCAGCGGCGTTGGCCCATGACCTGCGGACGCCGCTCACGCGCATCCGCACGATCCTCGACGCGGCGCTGAGGGAGGACGATCGTGTCTCGCAGCGGGCCTTCATCGAACGGGCGATGGCAGGGTGCGACGACATGGCGGAACTACTCGGCTCGCTCCTGCGCATCACGGAGCTGAAACGGGGAGGCATCCCGCTGCCGAAGGCGGACGTCGATCTCGTCGAGCTCTGCACCTTCCTCCACGAGGCGTTCGAACCGGCGATCGTGGATGGTGGCAGGACGATCAGTCTCTGCTGCGAAGGTCCGGCGGTGACGCGCGCCAACCGAGCGCTTCTGGCCCAAGCGGTGTCGAACCTGCTGGACAACGCCCAGCTCCACACCCCCATCGGAACGAACATCGTCCTGTCGATCGTGGCGAAGGAGGCTGTGCTCCGCATCGGCGTGTCCGACGATGGGCCGGGAGTCCCCGACACCGTCCTGAACCGTCTGACCGAAAGGTTCTACAGGGCCACCCCAGGCCGATCGCCGCCCGGTCATGGCCTCGGCCTGAGCCTGGCCGCCGCCGTCGCAGCGGCGCACGGTGCCGACCTCCGCGTCTTCAACGACGGTCCCGGTCTGCGCGTCGTCCTTTCCTTCGCCTCGATGCCCGACGACCGTAAAGGTGCGGAGCCTCCGGCTCGGCGCTCGGCGTTAGTCCATCAGCTCTGACGAGTAGCGCTCGTACCAGGTAATCCTGGAGATGCGCGCCTCCCGCGCGCCGGCGTAGATGTCGGACGCGACCCAGGCCCTTTCGAGCTCCATCTCCTCCCCGGACACCTCCCGCCACCAGCAGCGACGATCACCGTCCCAGCGGTAGCGGCGATCCTTCAGGGCCGCGCGGGCTGACATCGGCGCATTGGGCACCTCCACGCGCCAGGTCGGCCGGGCGCCCGCCACGAGGAGCTCCTTCATTACCGTCGTCCCGCACGCGAGACGGTGGTCGAGCAGATGCAGCAGCGCGTTCACGTCCCCGGCGGCGCGGTGCGCATCGAAGAAGAGTCCGCAGCGCAGCAGCAGGCTCGACAGCGTTCTCGCGTCGAAGCCGTGCGAACTCCAATCCAGACCCTCCAGGCTGCAGATCCACGGCATCGGCGGCAGTCGGAGGCGGCGATCGATGAAGCCCCTGTCGAAACGCGCATTGTGCGCGAGCACAACGTCCGCATCCGTGAGCATGCCGAACGCCTCCCCGTCGGAGATGCACCGGCCCTTCACATCGGCATCAGCCAGACCCGTTATGACGCTGACCTTCGGGGGGATGGGCACGCCGGGATCCTCGAGCCAGCTCCTCGGCCTCGACGTCTCGACGATGTGACCGGCCTTATCGATGCGGACGCGCTGGATCGCCAGCTCGATGACAGCGTCGCGCCGCGCGTCGAGCCCCGTCGTCTCAACGTCGACCACAGCGATGGTCAGCTCGCCGGGGCCACCCACCGTGCCCCTCCGCCGGTCCATCGGACCGATCCGGCGGGCCACCCGATAGTCGGCATGCCTCTCGAGCGCGGTCGCCGCGCATTCCGGATCGACCAGCACCGGGATGCGGTCGCTCGCAGGCGCGCTCACGCGACCATCCTCCGCTCGACACGCACGTCGAGGCCAAGGGCGATCGGTCCGCCCGGGTCGGACGCCGCCGCCTGGATCTCGGCGGCCATCGTCTCCGTGACCAGTCCGCGGACCACGAGGCGGTGGCGCTCGAAACCCGCCTCGACGGACGCGGACGTCGCGAGATCGTCGCCGTATCGCACCGCCAGGCGCCGTCGGACGGTGGCCTCGTCACAGGCGATCGTGGCGCAGAACGCCACGATCGACCGCCCGCCCGAGCCCATTCGCCCTTCCACCAGCGACGTGAAGAGACGGGATTCGGGAACGCGGAAGCGATCACCGGCTCCGAGCGGCACCTCCGCGGCATGATCCTCGCCGTCCTCATCGTGCTCGTCGTCCCACAACCACGACGCCACCTCGAGCGGATCGGCATCGATCTCGGCTCCCTCCCGCACGCGCAGCAGATGGAACAGCGTGGCGACCACGTATTCCTCGCGTTTCTGGCACGCATCGATGGCGCGGTCGCCGCCGAAGAGCCTCTTGGGTTCGAGCATCCAACGGGCCGCGTCCTCCCGGACGCCCTCGTGCGCGAAGCGGGCGCCAACGTCCGCCGCCAGGGTCACGAGGCGGACGACCCGGCGCTCCGTGGTGACGAGCGGGAAGTCGTCAACCCGATCCCGCGAGACCGGATCAACGAATTCGGACGTCGTCCACGAACTGGGCGACCGCCCCGGAACGGCGGCGAACCCGTGCGCGTCAGCAACTTCGGACATGTTCTTCTCCCGTCACCGGCCACATCATCGTGGCCGCGCGCCGGAATTGATTCGTGGTAAACGCCTAATCAACAAACCTTGCAGGAACGTAATGTTGGGAGTGCTGATCCTCCCAACCGGGCGCGGCGGCCGAGCCGCCTCGCCCGGAAGCGCCTGCAGCATCCTCGTGTCGAACACCTCGGGCGAGGGGCGTCGTTAGCGAGCCATCTCCACGCGACCACTGAGAAAAGGGATTTCCTCGGTTTTTGACTTGAGGAGAAAGAGCTTGAGTGGGCAGGAAGCCGGAGCCAGGCTGACGGATCACGAGCGACGCCGCCGGGCATCTATCGCGCGTCGCTACGCCGCGATCGCATCACCGACGAGGGCGGACGACGAGGCGTTCGCGTCGGAGCTTGGGCTGAGCGTCGATAGTCTATGGCGCCTCGCGCGGGCCTGGCGGCTCGGCGCTGCCGGAGAGGTCGGTGTGGAGGACCAGACGACCCTGCGCGCTCGGGCGCTCGAGGCCGCCCGCGATCCGGACCTGTCCGAAGTTTCGCCGTCGCGCCATCCCCTGATGGAGGCGAGGCTGCAGGTCATCGCCGATCACCTCGAAATCGTGCGGCCGACGCCCGCCGATGTGGCGGCGGCAGCGAAGACGCTAGAACTTACTGCTCCCAGCTTCCGACGTCTGCTCCGCGAATGGATCCGCCACCGCAACCCGGCTCTGCTCGCGGGCGGGTCCACCCCGATGAGGAAGGCCCGGTACGAGCGCAAGGAGATCGCCTCCCGCGAACCTCAGATGGTCCGCGCTTTGGCGAACCTCGGCACGCAGGTCAGTTCGATGGCATTGCACCGCGAAGTCGTGCGTCTCTGTGAGATTGACGGCGTGGCGCCGCCCGGGCAGCCGACCACCTACGCCCGGCTGATGCGCGCCCGATCGGACGCCTCCATGAACGAGGGCCCGCCGGGCTTCGCGCTTGATCACAGTGCCGTCAACCTGGCCGTGCGCCGCGAGGACGGAGCCGATCCGACGATGGCGGTGCTCAGCATGCTGTTCTGTTCGACCTCGGGAAGGATCGTGGCTCACTCGCTGTCGCTCGACCCTCCCTCCCCGGGCCGAACCGCCGCGCTGTTGTCTATGGCGGCTTCGATCCTGCCGCCGGGGACCGAAGAGCTGACGTTGGACATACCGGCGCATCCGGACTGGCGTAGCCTCGACGACACGCTGAACGCCTCTGGCGTCTCGATTAGGATGGTCTCGTCCAAGCGGCTCGCAGCGGGCAAGCTGGCGGCCCGTCGTTTCGGCGATCTCGTCGGCACGCTGCGGTTGCGCCCGGGTCACACCCGGTCGCCGGCGACGGCGAGGCTGACGCGGGTCATGGGAGCCGACAACCCGCTTACTGTGTCGGAGGCACTGACCGCGGTCGACGCCGCCGTCCGTCTCCACAACAGCGGAAGGGCAGAACCTACCGTCGGCTTCGTTCCGTCCGGCCGTCTCAACGACTTCACGAAGGCGCTCGATCAGACCTCTTCCTAGATCGATTGCGGACCGGCGACGACCGACAGGAGGCCCCTGATGGCGTTCAGTTCGCCGTCGTCGACCCACTCGTCGTCGCGCCGCTTCATGCGGTCCAGGATCTCGGAATTTCGCTCCTGCAGCGCGCGTCCGATCTGCATGTGCAGCTCGGCGGTGGCGAGGGTGTAGTCCGTCCTCCTTCCGGTTCTGTAACCCATGCCGGGCTCACGCAGTCCGGTGCCGATCCAGATCGGGCCGACACGATCCCCGAGGACGCGCACGATGCGCGATCCCGGAACGGCTCCGCGGAGAAGGAGCGGTTCGTCGTGGCTCGAGCGGACGAAGCGTGGATCGTGGACCCCGTCGTCGAGCAGGCGGCGCCAGCGGACGTCGTGCGCGGCATCGCCGACGGGCGGCCCCACGAAGCGGACCGAATGGACGTGCCCATAGATCTCGACACCGCGGAAATCGATGTCGGCAAGGCCCCCCAGCACCTCGTCGCGAGCATCCCCCCCGTCACCATCCCGTAAAGCATGCCCGGCGGCTGCCGCGTATCCATGTGCCACGTCGTTCTCGGCGCTGAACGCCCAGCCGAGCACCAGGCCGGTATCCTCGTCCAAAGCCGCGCACAGACGTTGCCGACAATCCCGAATGTCGATGAGATCGGCTCCGGCGTTGTCGAACGTGATCAGCCGTCCGAACGGAGCCGTGATCGGCAGGTCGTTCCGGACGGCGCGAATGAGGCGGAGCAGAGTCGTCTTCGGCAGGGGCAGTCCGTCGGCGTCAAGCTGCCTCGCGATCTTCGACGGTGGCAGATCCGGGGTTCGTGCGAGCAGGTCCGCCAAGCGCGCGCGCACTTCGGCATCACCTCTGGGCTTGGGATCCGCCTCATCAACGTTCTTTCGAACGTAGACCCCCAGGCTGTCGAGCGACGGCTTCGCGTCCCATCGCTGACGCATGGCGTAGAGGGTGCTGAGGTTCACGCGGGCGATGCGCAGAACTTTTTCGACATCGACCTTCCCGTGATCGGCGCCGCTCCACAGCCGCAGAGCCTGCAGCCGGCGGAGGACCTTCTCGCGCCGACTCTTCGGCAACGCGTGCCAGCGGGCGATCTCCTCGTCGGGGATGCTTGGCCACAGCGACCGCAGCGCGTCGTCGCCCGTCAGCTGATCCGGAGCAGGGGATTGATCCGCTTCTTTCATGCGTCCCCATCACCGCCGTCGACAGGATCGTCAAGCGGTCCCACGCATTCCGGAACAATCCTTGACATTGTGGGTTCAAGCCTACTAACAACGTGGGACTGCGTTCAGGTTAGTCCTTCAATGATCAGGGAGTTCATCATGTTCCATCATGCCAGCATCGTCTCGGGTCTGGACCAGGGTCCGCCGGGTGAGCACGTGCTGCCGGGACCCGGCTCCATGGCGCCGTCCATCGATCGAGCGATGGAGATCGAGGTCGAGGGTCTGCGCCTCCGCCTCCCCGCGCCCGGCGAGGAGCCGCTCGTCGTGGGCTCGGTCACGATCCGCCCGATCGACCTCGGGGACGGCAGGTTCATGCACGAGATCAGGGCCGTCCGCTGATCGAATCCGCAACGACTTCGCGGCCAGCCCCCGGCACCGAAGACACACAACACGAAGGGACACGTCATGGTCCGGGAACACGCCGAACTGCCCATCCGCCTCCTGTCCCTGCCGGCGCGTGCCGTGCGGGGCATCGTCAGGTTCGCCACTCGTTCGATCGCGATCCCGCCCCCGGCGGCCCCGCCGCGGGCCACGTTTCCTCCCCGTCGTTCGGCCGTCGATCGGCGGGATCCGCGCGACGTCGGTGTTCCGCCGCACGCCCGCCGAAACGGCCACGCGTCGTGAGCCCGGGAGGATCGTCGTCCGCGAGGCGGTTCGCGATCTCGCAGATCGCGGCGCGTGGCCCCGCGCTCGACCTCCTGGAGGATCGCTCGGTCGCTCCCCGCGCGAGCCGCGTCCGACCCTTCGACGGCACCCGGAAACAGTCGGACGAGCTCGTGGCGATGGCCGTGATGATCCGGGCCCCCGGCGGGGCGCCGCTCCGCCTGGGCAGAGCCGTGCTGGCCCACGAGCACGGCACCTACGCCTCGCCGAAGTCCGCCTTCCCGCTCGTGTGGGAGGGGGAAGCCCAGCAGGAGGCCATCATCGAGGCGGACACCGATTTCGACGTCGAGAAGATCGAGACGGAGTCCGTTTCGTTCGAGTTCACCATGGACGGCAAGCCGGTCAGCTACACGGTCGACCTCGCCCTCCGTTCCGCTTCCGGTCGAGAGCGCCTCGTCGAGATCAAGCGAGACGACCGGGATCTCGAAGACCCGGAATACCGGCTCAAGCTCGCGCACGTCGCCGAGATCTGTCGCCGCTGCGACATCGACTTCCAGGTCCTTCTGCGGGCGGACATCTTCCGGAGCGACCGTCACCGCCGCAACGCCGCCTTCGTCGCGTCACGCGGCTTCACCACCATCGAAGCGCATCACCTGCGCCGGTTCGAGGCCCATCGACGCGAGGTCGGCTCGACCACCAGTCTGGGCGATCTCGCGGAGGCCCTCGCGCCCGGGTCACCCGTGCTCGGAGAGGCGATCGTCCACGCGCTCGTCGTGCGTCGTCGCGTGAGGATGGACCTCACCGGACGCATGCTCCCCTCCGCCCCCGTTTCCCTCCACTGAAAGGCACGATCATGGACAAGTCCCGCCAGACCACCCTCAGCAGCGCCGAGCTCCCCGTCGCGGTTCTCCAGCGTCTGGGAGACCCGTCGATCAGCCGACCCAGGGTGGAGGTGGTCTTCGACGACCACTCCCGCATGATCCTCGGCTTCCGCGTCACCGAAGGACGCCCGGTCCGCTGACCCTCCGCGCGATCCGCGCACGATCCGAAATTCCCGGCTGCCGGCTCGTCCGGCCGCCGACCACCGGCCCGCCGCCGGACAACGCAGCCGCACGGGGCGGTCGGCGAAAGCCGGCGCGCGGCCTATCGACGGAGTAAGACAATGGCCTACCAGCGCTTCGAGAAGAACCACTACCTCCGCATCGACAACGTCGACTACAAGCCCGCCGGCTACGCGGCGGACCGCCATCTGCTCATCCACTGCGTCACCGGACAGCCCTACGTCTGCGCCGACGAGAACGGCGTCGTGGGGCTGCCCACCGACGCGATGCTCGACGGCCTGCTGGCGTCCAGTGTGGCCGAGGTGCACTCGATGCCCGCGTGCGACCCCGCCAGCCTGCGCGCGCAGGTCTCCCAGGAGACGATCGCCCAGGCGATGGAGATCGATCCCGGGGTCGGGAAGATCAGCCTCATCGTCAACATGGCCGACGACGCCGGGATCGAGAACGGCGACAAGGCCCTGGACATCTTCTTCCGCAAGGCGTGGACGGCCGAACTCGAGGCGGAGCACGGCCCGCTCCCCTCGTTCCGCACCATCCGGCGCTGGCGCGCGGAGCGGGGAGAGCCCGGGCGTCGACACCCCCGGCAGCTGGTCCGTCGCTGGGGCAGGGTCCCGCGCGGCACGTTCGCGCAGGAGGTGCCGAGCGAGATCCTCGGCAAGCACGTTCTCGAATACGCGACCCATCCGTGCAGGTTCGCGGACGCCTATGCGGGCTACGTGGCCGAGGCGACGCAGGTGAACCTGGGAAGCCACCCCGACTACGCCCCGTCGGTCGAACCCCTGAAGATCGCTTCCCGGGACACCTTCCGTCGCTGGTGCAACCTGCTCGAAGGGTCGGCGACGGTGGCCGCGAAGCACGGCAAGCAGAAGGTCGAGCAGGACTGGCGCGGTGCCGGCAGGCCGCTCACGGCGGACTTCTGCATGCAGAGGGTCATCGTCGATCACACCGAGATCGACGTTCACGTCGTCGACGACGAGCGTGAACTCGTCCTCGGCCGGGCCTGGCTGACGATCGCCGTCGACGTCAGATCCCGCGCCGTCGTCGGGCACTGCCTGTCGTTCATCAATCCCTCCACGTGGACGGTTGCGGAGATCCTGAAGCGGATCGCGCTCCCCAAGCGGCCCCCTCCCGCCATGGCGAAGCGCTACCCCGTGCTCACCTGGCTGCGCGGCCGGGTCACCGAACTGATCGTGGACAACGCGAGCGAATTCCATGGCGACGGGCTGGCGGTGGCCGCCCGCACGCTCGGCTTCCACCTCCGCTTCTGCCCCGTGAGGCGGCCGCGATACCGGGCGATCGTGGAGCGTCTGATCGGCACCATCAACCGCGCCCTGTGCGAGGTGCTCCCCGGCCGAGTCCTGCCCATCAGGGACGCCAGGCGCCTGGACTACAACGCCGAGAAGGGGGCGTGCATCCTGATGGACGAGCTCGAGGCCCTGCTCAACCAGGTGATCGCCGAATACAACACCACTCCGCACGACGGGCTCGGTGGGCGGCAGCCTGCCCTCGTCTTCGAGAAGGAGCTCGTGAACAAGGGCGTCATGAACGTCGGCGACCTCGACAGCTTCCTGCGCGACGTCATGCCGGCGGTCTCCGGAGCGCAGCTGTCGCCGTCCGGGATCAGGTGGCAGGGGCTGCGCTACCACTGCATCAGGGCGGTTCCCGAGCTGCTCGACGACCTCGTTCCCCTGGAGCCCCGCCGCACCCGGCGGGACGATGCGACGGCGACCGTGGAGTTCCGCTACGACCCGTTGAACATCGGCACGATCCACGTGTGGAACCGCCGAACGAAGCGCTACGTCACCCTGGTCTGCGCCGACGCCACCTACGCCGACGGCCTGCCCCTGGCCATGCACAAGGAGCTTCGTGCCGCCGCGAAGGCCGAGGGCGCGGCCTTCAACACCGAGCAGGAGCGGCTCGCCGCCCGCGATCACCGCATCCAGGCGATCCGCAACATCGACCCCGCCGCCAAGGAGGCCGCGCGCGCGCGGAAGGCCGAGCTCCTCGACGTGCCGCGCGTCCGTCGCATGGTCGGCAACATCGTGCACCTCCATCGACCGGAGACCGCGGCGAAGGTCGGCGACTTCATCTCCAGCGACCGCGCCGACCTCACCGCCTTCGACCAGGCCGTTCTTCCGCCCGGTCGCACTCGCGGCCGCGGCGAGGAGGGTCCCCGCGACCGTCGCGACGCGGGCGGGCCGAACGGTCCCGCCGCCGGCAAGGCGCCCAAGGGTCGCCGCCTGCGCTACGGCAGCGACGGCGGAGACGCGGCGTGAGCGCCGCGTCGAGCGCGGATGCGGTCGCGACCGGCAAGGAGATCTCCATGCTCTCCACGCCGGCGCAGCGCGTCGGCAGGGCGAAGACGGTCTTCGACGCGATCCGGCTGCCCTATCCGCTCCAAGCGGACGCCGTCTCCCAGATGGACGAGGTCCGCTGGGCGGCGAAGGGGCGCGCGCCCTCCGCCTCCTGCTCCGGCGCGGTGCTCATCGCGCCCACCGGGGTCGGGAAGAGCGAGGCCTGCAAGGCGCTCGTGCGCCGCGCCGCCGACGATGTCGCCGAGGGCGAGGACCGCATCCCGGTGCTCCACGTGTCGCTGGCCGTCGACGGGTCCACGGGGGCAGTTCCCACGGCCATTCTCCAGGCCCTGCGCGACCCGCGACCCGATCTCGGCAAGGAGTTCGTCCGCTGGCGCAAGGTCATCGACCGACTGCGGGCTCGAGGGGTCGAACTGATCCTCTTCGACGAGTTCAACCGCGCCAGCCGTCGCCCGACCATGAGCGCACCGATCGCGCTCTCGATCCGAGAACACCTGCTCGATCCCGGCGTCTGCCCGGTGGTCATCGTCGGCTCGGAAAGCGCGGGGAAGGTGCTCGAGAACGCACCGGCCCTGCTGGAGGTGCTCGACGAGCAGATCGACCTCGATCCGCTCGACTGGGAGGACAAGAGCGATCAGGCGATGTTCAAGGACTTCGTCGGCGAGCTCGATGCACGGCTCGTCGCGGAGAAGCTGCTGCGGAACCTGTCGTCGCTGCGCGGAGACGATACCGCCTATCGCCTGTGGGAGGCGTCGGCTGGACGGGTGCGCCGTCTCATGAAGATCGTCCGCTTCGCGCTCGGCACCGCGCTCCACTCCGGCGCGGCGTCCCTGCGTCACGAACATCTGGCCGCGGGCGTCCAGGCGTACGCGATCCGAGCCAAATACATCGACATCAACCCCTTCGGGGACGCGTGATGGCCATGCGCTCCGCGACCGGTCCGTGGCGTCTCGATCGCCCCCATCCGCCGTTGCCCGGGGAATCCTACAACGGCTACGTCGCCCGCGTCGCCGCCGCGGAAGGGCATCCGCACACCTTCGAGCTGCACCGCATCGCGGGGCTCGAGTGGCCGCAGCGCACCGCGATGGCACCGTCCTGTCTGGACGGGATGCCGGCGCTTGCCGAGACGCTGGGGATAGACGTGCGGGAACTCCAGCAGCGGGCTCACGCCGTCCTCCCGGACGGCGTCCGCACTTGGCGCGGCATGCCGCTGGAACGTCGCGTGCTGGAGCTTTCGACCCGCCGCTTCAGTCCGGCGTCCCTTTCGACGAGCGCTCATCACCGGGCGTTGTGGAGCGTCCGCCCCTTCCCTTTCTGCGAGGAGAGCTGGGAATACCTTCTGAACCGCTGCCCCGACCCGCACTGCGGGGTCGTCCAGCGGTGGTATTACCCCTCGGGCATCGATCTCTGCGACCGTTGCGGCGAGCGACTGACGCATGCGGAAGCAGTCCTCGTGGACGATGGGCTGAGGGACCGTCTTGGTTCGGCGGTCGGACTGCTGCATCATGATCCGGAGCGTACCTCGGAGTCCTTATCGCGGCTGCCGGAGGAGGTGAGGCGGCTCGGGCCCGGCAACGCGTTGTCCCTCCTGCTGGGACTCGCCCGCCTGTGGGAACCCGACCTCGGGAGTCGCCGCCGCACCATCGAGGCGGGCGTCCCGCCCGAGAAGCTGGCCCGAGCCGTCGCGGAGGCGTGGTCCCTCATCGTGGAGTTCCCGCTCTCCGTCGAGCGGCTCGCGGCGGACAGACTAGCGGCCCGCAGGAGCATCCACGACGACGGCAACGATGGACGCACGCTCCGCTTCCTCCTCGATCCGTGGCATCCCCACGCGCCCGAACTCGAGCCGTTGATCTCATCCCTCAGATCGACCTTCGAGCGGAACGCGGTCGAATGCCCGACCGTCGCCGACGTGATGAGGGACAGCGGCACCCGGCCGCGGGACATCGCACGTCGCCGTCGCGAAGGCGTCGTGGATACCGTGTTCGCGCTCGACGGGACGCGCGCCGTCGCGCGCGTCTCGCGTGAGTTCGCCAGCAGGATCGCCGAACGCCGGCGCGGGAGCATCCCGATCGCCGAAGCGGCCACCATGCTGGGCATCCCCATCTACGGCGTCGAACAGATCTGCTCCGGAGGCCTTCTCGAGTGGATCGTCGATCCGCTGCCCTGCGCCGTCCGGGATCAGGTCCGCGTGGGCAGTGGATCGATCGACGACCTCGCGGCGGCGATCACCGCCCGAGCGATCCACCTGATCCCCGAGGATGCAGTGCCGATCGACCGGGTCATGCTCGGCATCGGCGGCGGACCGAAACCGTGGGAGCCGCTGGTCCGGGGGATGCTCTTCGGCGGCGTATCCTTCGCCCTCAATCCTCGCGACGCGACCGTGCCGATCTTCAGGCGCTTGCTCGTCTCGGCCGATCACGTCGCGCACGTCCGAGATCTGGTCTTCGCCGGCTTCGGGGACTTCCCGGCGCGAGACCTCATCACCAGGGCGGAGGCCGGCGAGGTCATCAACCTGCAGAAGGCGAGTGAGGCCAAGCCGATGCTGTCGATGTGGCCGGCGGCGGCATCGGGTCGCGCCGTTGTGCCCGCTGCCGACCTGAGCGTCCTCGCAGCCTCCGTCATCCATGGGCAGGAGATTGCCGAGCGGTTCGGTCTGGCGACGTCCGGCGTCAATGCCGTGCTGCGGCGCGCGGACGTCACCGGGATCACCGGCGGGTTCGATCGTGCCCGTGCCCTGCCGCTGATCGCCGATGCGCTCGGAAACGAGGACGCCATGGCCGCCCTTGCGACGCGGGTCGGCATGCGGCCCGGCGTCGTGCGCCGTCGCCTCCGCAGCGTGGGTCCCCGGTATCGGCCCCGGGGTCGGCCGCGGCGCGGCGCGTGCGCGTGAGCGGTCTCGCCTCGGCGAGATCCGAAGGACATCCATCATCGACGACAGGAGACGCGGGAATGCGTGATTGGCTGCTCCACATGACCGAGTCGCAGCGGACGTACGCCGTCGGCCTGATCGACGCCGCGCTCGACCGGCTCGGCACCCCGTTCGACATGCCACCGGTGCGATGCCCGAACTGGACGCGACTGACGGTGCCGAGACTGGGCGACCGCCGCGCGGGTGCCAGCGTCTCGTTGTCGCGCGGCAAGGTGTTCCTTCGCATTCCGCTGTCGCTGCGAAGGGGCAGGTTCGCCGCCGAGATCGCGGGCCCGGCATGCTCCGCCGTGGATGTCCTCGCCGATGGCGACGTCGCCGTGATGCTCGTCACGCTCGCCGGATGGAGGTCAGCGCTGTCGTCCCCGGTCACGGCGGCGACGACGACCGACGTCGAGGAGATGGAGCGGGCGTCGAAGACGCTGCTGAGGGCCGTCGTGCACATGCACCGGCCGGACTGGGAGATGGCCGCGCTGCAGTCCTCTCCCGGCGAGGGCCACGTCGTCCGGGTCTTCAGTCGCGAACCGGACGGAAGCCAGCTCGGACGCCGGTTCACCAGCCAGCCGAATCCCCGTGGCGGAGGGATGACGCGGGAACTCGTGGCCGAGATCGACCGCATCGTCGGCGACCGACCCCATGCCCACGTCGTCGAGCTGAAGCGGTGGAGGCGCTACCACCTACGCATCGACGCGACGCCGGACTACCTTCTTTCACCGACGCAGGATCCGATGACGACGATGCGCGCGCTGAATGCGCTGCCGCCCGGCGCGCGCCTCTCGCCCGGGAGATAACGCGAGCCCCGCCGCGGTCCGATGCGGCTCACATCCGTCGTGGCGCGGCGCGGCATCTTTCTGCGATCGGCTACGATCCGCTTTCGTATCTTTCTTCTGTGCGTCTTCCTTCACCGTGATCGGCGGGTCCGGTATCAAGTTCCGACTGTCGGTGTGATGCGGATCGTTGCGCCTCGTCTTCCCGCTCGATCCTCAATGCATCCTTGAGCGCCGCCAACTCCGACATGAGCGAAGAAAAATCGACGACCAGATCTCTGGATCCGCTCTCGATGCCATGCTTGCGTCGCACCCTATGGATCGCACGCTGAATCGCCTCGGCTTCGATGGAGCTGTCGAGCAGACCTTCGACCTTCTCCAGAAGATTCTCCACTTCCTCGCGCGTCGCCGAGCGCTTGTGGTCCTTCGCGAAGAGCTGCTGCTCCCTATCCACAACATGACTGAGACGATCTCGTCCAGCAGCCGTTTCAGCCCGGCGGCGCATCCTGTTCAATTCAACAAATAGCCTAGCCATGCGATCAAGATAGATTGCCACATCCGAGGCGACGTTCTCCGGCGGATCCTCGCACAACTTCACGATGGCGCGCGCGAAAGGCAGCTTCTCGATCCGAGCGTTCCTGGCGCCCAGGACCTCCTCAAGACGATCGAAGAGACCGGTGCCTGCCGCCCTTGCTTCGAGTTCCACAGGACTGATGGATGCGCCAGCACCGTTGCGATGCAGCGCGAGTTCCCGAAGGCAGAGCTCCCCTGCCGCGGCCGCGAGCCCTGGCGGGAGCAGGTCCTCGATCTCCGAGATGCCGGTCACGTCCTGCGGCACCTTTCCAAGCTGCAGGATCAGATCGGCGGCAAGCAGTCCGCTCAGTGGCTTGCGCTTCAGCAGCTTGAGCGCATCGTCCCCCGCGGGATCCGAGTCCAGCAGCACGATGACCGGCGGCTTCTCGGCGTCACGCCCCCGCACCAGATGAACCATGTAGGGCACGTGGCTCGCGGAACCGCACGGCACGATCACCATGAGGTTGAGGTCGAGAGATTCATTCTCCGACCTGCCAGCCTTCCGGATCGCGCGCGACGCGCCCGCCAGGAGAACCTGCTCGGTGATCCCTTCGACGAGAAGGTTGGCGGAACCGACGAACGCCGTCTCCCCGACGAAGGCCCCGAAGGCGGAGCGAAGCGGTTCGTAGTGGTTCTGGGCAGCATTATCGACCACCAGCGTTCCGTCGCGGCCCCACCCCTTCTCCAACACACGAATGCGCTCCGCATGGTTCTTGTCGATCAGGAAGGGTGAATGCGTGACGTAGACCACCTGGACGGCGGGACGCTCCGGCTGATCCTCGGCGAGGTCCCTGAGTATCCGCATCAGGTCCTGCTGAGCTTCCGCGGACAGGTATGTGTCGGGCTCGTCCATGAGAAGGATCCGCTCGCGCGTCGTCGGCCGATGGGCCTGCGACTGGATGAGGTAGGACAGGAAGTACTTCAATCCGCTGCTACGCTCCGCGAACGTGTACTCCGTGCCCGTCCGGTCACGGATCGTGAAGACGAGCACGTGCTCACGCGTATCGACGCGAAGCGAGAAGTCACGATCCTGCACCCACCAGCGGCGGAAGTTCAGAGCCTCTTCGATCTGCGCGTTGATGCGCTCGACGAGGGCGTTGGCGTAACCTTCGGCACCATCGGCGATGGCGCTCGCCAGTTCGTTCACCGCCATCGGGTCCACACCCGCAAGATCCACGAGGAGGCTTCTCGCGAGGTCGAGGGCCCGGCGGTCATTGCCATGATCGATCTGCCGCATCTCGTCGAGCACGGGTCGGAGGACGCCGAATATGCTGGCGGCATTGTTGATGACGGTCGACGAGTCTGTTCCAACCAGTGCCCTGAGCGAGGCCAAGCCATCGATCAACGACGGGGGAATTCGCCTTCCCGCCTCTGGATTACCCGAGCTGATCCATCCGAACGGCACGCTGTCCGGCAGCGCGACGTCCGAATGGATCCTGAAGGTGGCGGGCAGCAGCGCCGTGAACTGGGAGGCCGTGGATCTGTCCAGTTCGTGCGACTGCCAAGCGTCGCCAAGCGGCGTCCATACGGTCAGCAGATCAGGTCCCTCGCGAAACATCATGAAACGTGTCGCGGCCGGACCGGTGACGCCCAGAACGTTGCGCACGCCCTCCCACTCCTCGGGCGTGACGCCGGACCAGGCGACACCGAGATGTGGGAAACAGGCCTCGTCTTCCGTGACACCGAAGAACTCGCTGTAGCGGCAGAGATCTCGGCGCACGAACCCTTCGCCGGAAACCGCCTTTTCGATGGCGCTCAACAGGTGGCTCTTACCGGACTCGTTCGCGCCGACGACGGTGGTCAGGCGTTCGTCGATCCTGACCTCCACGTAGGGAAACCACTGTCCTCTGAACATCTCCCAGGCTCCGCGAGGCTCTCCCCCGGGACGCGCCTTACGAATACGGTCGTAGTTGAACGACTTGTAGAACCTCGCGAAAACCGTCGACAGCCGCATTGGACATTCTCCCGTCGCGCGCAGGTTGCCCCCTTCGCATGTCCGACCGCAACGCGTTTGATTCGACTAGGCGAACGGCACTCTATTGTTCGACCTCGGCTCGATGTTAGATTCCCGCGACTTGAGCGCCTCATGGTCGAAACGCGGAGCTTGCACCGAAACCCTACGCTTGCGATGTCCTGCATCAGCGGGAGGGCCGCGTGATGGCTTCTTGATAAATGCATCTGACCCGGAGGCATTTCGGTCGGATCGCGCACTCTCCCGCTGTGGGGCCGAGGGTTGAGAGGCGGGCGGTGTCGGAGACGTTGGGGCAAGTGTGTAGGTGACGGGCATCGGCAAGCTGCGATCCGATGCCGAAGCGATCATACGATCGGTTTCCAGCGTCACCTTCGGCATCGGCGGAGCCGACCCGTTCGACAGAACGGTCCGGGCGGCCGTCTCCTGGATGAGGGCGCGAAACGCCGGCGTGCCGTCCGATGCCGAGGATCTCCGTCCATTCGACGTAGGCGGAGGCGGCGCACCCGTCGCGAGAGCGGTCTTCCTTCCCATCGAAGGGGGACGGATATGGTCCGCAGCGATCGACGATCCCGATTCAAGTCACATCGGACGGATCTGGATCACGGAGATCACCGTGGCCGAGGCGAACGGCGACGTGCACTTCGGCGTTCGCCTCCTCAACTTCACGCGGGGCGTGGACAAGCCCTTCGCACCGAGCATCCCACGGCTCGTGCGCGACATCATCGCAGAGTTGCCGTGCTTCGCCGACGGAGAGCTTCTGCGCGACGATGCGAACGTCGTCGAAACGACGGAGGAGGTCGACGCCCTCGTCGCTCTTCTGGAGAAGCAGGATCGACGTCTTCCCGTCGTCGTGCTGGCCGAAGGCGTCTCCAGGCCGCCCTTTGCGGCCCTCGACACGCTGACGAGAAGACTCGCCGGTGCGGCGCACGTGTTCGGGGTATCGGATCGCTGCACCTGGCTGCTCAAGGCGAAGCTGGGACAGAGCCTGTCCGTCTTCGATGGAGCCGTGCGCATCTATCGACCCGGCCTGCGCGTCGAGGACGCCGATCCATACGCCCATCCGCTCTGGCTGGCGCGCCCGGGTCGCCCCTCCGCGGACGGCGGCCCGGTGATCGTCAGGGTGCTCGCATCCGGCATCGCCAAGGGAACGAAGGACTACCCACGCTTCGAGTCGGTGCGGCAGGTTGCTGCCGAACAGTCGATCGACCAGCATCGCGCGGGTGCGAGCGCTGACGAGATGGCGGCCCTCTACGAGGCTCAGAATCAGGCGTTGCGCGACCAGCTCGCCAATCTCCGGGACGAACAGAATCAATGGCTCGCCGACGCGGAAGCGGAGCGAGCGCGCGCAGAGCAGCAGATCGCCGAGCTACGGGCGGAAATCCATCGTGCCCGTGCGCAGAACGAGACGCTTCGCTCCGTTGTGAGAAGCGGCGAAGCCTCTCCCTCCACACGGCAGCCGCTCGAGGACTTCGCGGACATCGAAACGTGGGCCGAAACCAACCTCAGTCCCGGCATCTGGCTGTCTCCCAAGGCGATCAAGGAGACGGAGCGGCACGGTCGCTACCGCGACCCGGTCGAGTTCGGCGAGGCGCTCTACGCGTTGGACGAGCTGTATGCGCCGATGCGCCGCGATCCCAACGGCGAGCGTCACCAGTTGTGGCAGGACAGACTGACCGAACTCGGAATGACGATGACCTCGTGCTTCGTGCGAGCCGGGGACATCCAGCGATTTCCCGAATACGCCGTCCATTATCGCGGCCAGCGACGTTGGTGCGATCTGCATCTCCGCCGCGGCGGAGGAACAGACCCCCGGTCGATGTTCCGCATCTACGTGCACTGGGACGAGGACGAGGGGGTCCTTCTCGTCGGTCACATGCCGTCGCACCTCGACAACAACATGACCAACTGATGGATCGCCGCACCCCTTCGAGGTCGACCATCGCGATCGGCGAGCGACCGTATCGACGCTCGAAATTAGTGCGATCGAAACCCCCCTCGACGCATGGAATAGTTCACTTATATATGAACTCGAATCGCTGGTCCGAGTTATGAAGAAGCCCGAGACATACACCATCCGCTTTCCGGAGACGGATGGAGCCCCGGGTGATCACGGATCGATCGCGATGAAGGACAAGGACTGGAAGGTGTTCCAGAAGGAAGTCGGTATGGAGGGTCGGGTCCAGATCGAGGCCGCCATGCGGGCGTGGTGCCGCTTCGGACCTGCGAACATCCCCAACAAGAGGTTCAAGTTCGAGACGCGATACGAGAGCGGCGGGAAGGGCGTCCGCATCGACGCCTTCAAGGGACGTCACGTCCGCCTCTACGGTGCCACCGTCGAGGTGGACGGCAAGCCCATGTTCCTGGTCACGGGACGGGACATGTCGAAGAAGACGGACGCGGCCGATCAGGAGCTGCTCAAGGCAGCCGGCAAGACGGCGTTCAAACTGATCCACGGATAAGCCACGGATACATGAAAATGACGAAGAACCGCATCGACGAGAGCGCCACGCAGGAAGCCTACGAGCTGCTCCTGGCCGAGGAGGAGCTCATCCTGCATGCTCAGATGCTGATCCAGCGCCTCCTCAACGAGCAGGGAGTCAGCCAGAAGCAGCTCGCCAAGAGGATGGGCGTGGGCGACTCCTATGTCAGCCAGATGCTGGGGCTGTCTCCGCGCAACCTCACCCTGCGCACGATCGCGCGCGTGATGAAGGCACTTGACGTCAAGGCGACCATCACCCTCGACGAGCACGCCATCTCGGCCGCCTCCGCGAACTCCGTCGGCGCCAAGGGCGCGGACGCGGCCGAAGTGGTCGTGGATGCGCAATCCTCGCTGGTCTGGGGCGAGGTCGTCGCGCTTCCTCCGCGCAGGAGCAAGTCGGCGCGGGCCGCGGATGCGGATGCCCGCGCCTACGCGTCATACGACCCCCCGATGCACGAGATCGAAGTGGCCATGGCGGCCTGAAGCGAAGATGACCGAGACCAAACCCAAGACCACCGCGATGTCCGAGAAGGACGCGGCCAACTACAATCGCGTCGTCTCGCACGCCACGATCCGCGACATCCGCCTCGTGGGCACCGACTTCACGCTCAAGCCGGAGGCCGCGGAAGCGGCCGACCGGGCTTGGAACTACAGCCTCTCGGATCAACTCGAGGACTGGAGCTGCGACAATGCGAAGGGGACGCTCAGCGGCCTCTACACGTACAAGGCGTCCTGCGTAGAAGGTCGACGCAAGCTGATCACGGCGACCGGACGCTATCTGTCCACATACAGGCTTTCCGATCTCTGCGACGAGGAGGCCGGAAGGAACTTCCTGGCGCGGGTCGGACGCTTCTCCGCATACCCATACTTCCGCGCCCTGTTCGCGACGCTCACGCAGCAGAGCGGGATCATGCTTCCGCCGCTTCCCGTCATCTCCGACGGTCCGCGCTGGGTGAATTCGCCCGACGCGGTCAGGAAGCTGGCTTCCGACGATGCGCCCGACGGTGCGCCGAGCCGGAAGCGGCGCCCGGCCAGCAAGGCGGATTGACCCGGCGGCTTTCGTCAGAGGGCATAGTCCGCCTTGCGCAGAGCCTCGTCGGTCTCCTCCCGATTCGCGACCACGATGTGCTGACTGCGGACCGGAAGATCTTCGGGCCGGTCCAGCAGGTTCAGACGCTTCAGGAAGTAGAACAGCATCGCATAGCGGACCTCCAGCACGGTCGTCCCATCGACCATCCCGTAGTCCTTCGCCACGATCGCCCGCTGCTGCTCTCCCAGCTTCGGATGAGGCGCGATGCGCACTCCGAACCGCTCCTGCCAGAGCTCGTCCTCGCAACCCGGCCTACCCGGCTCGCCAGGATTCCTCGTCGCCAGTATCCGCGGCAACAGGAAGTCGCGGAAGCTCTCTGTTCGGTGACAGAAGGCGCGCGCGTGCCACCGGAAACCGTCGAAGCCGAAAGCGTGCGGCGTCACGCGACGCCAGACCGGGTCCGGATTCTCCGGGCTCATCGACTGATACCGGATCTCTATCGACCCTCCGGACCGATGAGCCGCCAGCACCGATCGGAGACAGTCGTCACTGACCTCCCGCGCGGGTGTCAGGACGACGTCCACGTCAGGTCGCGCCCCGATCCACGAGTCGTCGGGATCCGTCAGCCCCTCTCCAAGCGAACGGAGGCGAAGAAGATACTCCTCCGGGCCGCCCTGGAGGCACACGGGTCGAAATGAACCGCTCGCCACGTAGCGCTTGGACACCTTGTCGTAGACGGCGTTGCCGGGAGCTCGGGCTTGGTAGAGCGACAAATCCTTCGACGCCTGCGGTTCCGACACGCTGAACGCCCGCCGTATGTCCGAACGGCGCACGCCGCCCTCCCACGAAAGCCGGAACTCTATAAATTCGAGGCGCCGCTCCACGCCCCAGTTCGTCTTGCCTTCTTCCTCGCTCAATCGCCGTCTCCGATACGGATACAAAATATATGGACATTTTTTAGCTAACCAGATATTAATTATCCCCATCAGCGAATCGGGTCAATCGGTTCCTCGTCCGACTTGCGGTCCGCTTGTCGGAGCGACGAGCCGCGTGGGCACGGCCGCGCAGAAGAAAAGGGGAACGGCGATGCCGCTGAGCAACGCGCAACTGCGTCGATACGATCACAACGTGCTCCGCCTGCCCAAGGACAAGCGGACCGAATACAACGCTCAGGTCGATCGCCTGATCGCCAATCTCCAGAGCACGGTGAGGGGGGAGACCGAGATCCGGATCACCAGGGTGGTGAAGGCGGGATCGTTCGCCAAGCATACCATCCTGCGTCGGACCAGCGAGGATCCCGTGGACGTCGATGTGGTCTTCTACATCGCCGGCGAGGACGCGAGCGTCGAGACGATCGACAGCCTGACGGCCAGGATCGCCGAACTGCTGCAGGACAAGTATCCCAACAAGAGCGTCGAGGACTTCACCATCCAGTCCAAGGCCGCCACCGTGGCGTTCGTGGGCTCCGGCCTGTCGGTCGACATCGTGCCGGTCATCGAGGACTCGTCGAGCAGCGGCTACGGCTGGCAGTACGACATCCGGACCGGCAGCAAGACGCACACCTGCGCTCCTTGTCAGATCAAGTTCGTCCGCGATCGCAAGGACCTCGATCCCGATTTCCGCACGCTCGTGCGCCTCGCCAAGAAGTGGCGCAACCGCGCCGAGATCAAGCCGCTGAAGTCCTTCGCGATCGAGCTGATCATGGCGCATCTGCAGGATGTCCGCGGCCGCTCGACCGGTATCGAGCAGCGCTTCCGCGACTTCCTCCTTTATCTCGCTCAAAGCGACCTGCGGGAAGTCATCACCTTCCCCGAAAACGGTAGCTCGGTGCCGACGTTCTCCGACCCGGTGGTGATCGTGGACCCGGTCTGCGACACCAACAACGTCGCCAGCCGCATCTCGGAAGCCGAGCGGGCGGAGATCGCCGCGGCGGCCCATCTGGCTTGGGAAACCGCCTACTTCGCCTCCGTCGAGGACGATCCCGCGCTCTGGAAGGAGCTGTTCGGGCCCACCTTCAAGACGGAGTTCGAGTGATGAGCACCGTCACGACGACCGAGAGCTTCACCTCGACGGACGTGGAAAACGTCGTCCGTCGCTTCCAGGCCGATCTGAGGATGTTCGCCGACAGCAGCGGCGCAATGTCCCAGGAGAAGGTGGGCGACTACGTGCACGACGTCGAACTGTTGGCCAAGAAGGGCTATCTGAAGTCCGTCGACGTCACCCTCCTTCATCTCGGAACGGAGGAGAAGGCGGCACGCTACACCGTCGACACGGCGTCCGGCGGGATCGTCTCGGACCGACCGGGCGATGCACGATGGCCCTATCTGCCCTCGGGGCGGCTGCGCGTCGTCGTCTCCTACACCGCAGCCTATGACGCGTCGGCCCGACAGGCGCTCAGCAGCAGGCTGCGCATCGGATGGACGAAGAGCTACGACGACACGAGCCACGCCGGGCTCAGCGGTGGCGGTGGCCGCAGCTACGTCAGCGGCGCCTACGGCCTGAAGCGCGAGGACTGGAGCAAATGAGCAACAACGACATCTTCGACCGCGAGATCGTCGCGCCCGACGCCGACCTCGCTCGACGGGCCGGCACCCTCCTCGGATTCGACGCCCGGTATTCGAGGGTTCACGATCAACTTCGTCTCCTCCTCGCAGCGGACGGTCTGGAGAAGTGGAGTCGCGAGCATCACGGCTCGCTGGTCCCGATCGCAGAGCTCGTGGCGGACCAGTATCCGCTGGTCGTCTTCCACGGCGATGTCGGCACCGGCAAGACCGTGACCGCGGAGTGCATCGCCAACCGCCTGCTGACGGAGGCCCGTTCCGAGGAGGCACTCATCTTCCGCCTCTCCAACCGCGTGCGCGGCAGCGGCAAGGTCGGGGAGATGACGACCCTTCTCGCTGAGGCTCTGAAGCGCGTCGTCGCGTCGGTCGGGAAGACCCGCCGCGCGGTGCTGGTGATCGACGAGGGCGACAGCATCGCCGCCTCGCGCTCCCAGGAGCACAGCCATCACGAGGACAAGGTGGCCGTCAACACCCTCATCCAGGGCATCGACGACCTGCGCCGCTACAAGGGCCGCATCGTCGTCATGCTCTGCACCAACCGCCTCAGCGTCCTCGATCCCGCGCTGCTCCGGCGGGCCGCCATCGTGGAGCGGTTCGACCGACCGGGTGACGGGGAGCGGCGTCAGCTGCTCGAACGCGATCTCGACGGCGTCAGGGTGACCGCGGCGCAGTTCGACGAACTGGTCGCCCTCACCGGGCCCACGGCGCATGCACCCGGTTGGACCTACTCCGACTTCCGCTCCCGCTTCTACCCGGCCGCCGTGGCGAAGGCGTTCCCCGACGGCCCGCTCGCGTTCGAGCACCTGCGGGCCGCCGCGACGGAGATGACGGGATCGCGCGTGATGGAGGACCGCTGATGACCCACTCCCCGCTCTTCGGACGGCGCATCCACATCGCCGGCAGCATCTCCAAGGATCCTTCAGTCGCGACCGCCGACGACGTGCGGATGGCGCGCGAGGTCGTAACCGGGCTCGTCCGGACGCTCGTGGCGAAGGGAGCGACGTTCGTCGTGCCGGTCGATGCCGAACCGGCGCGGCCGGACGGTCTGCCGATCTGCTTCGATTGGCTGATCTGGACCACTCTCAAGGATGCGCTGCCCAGCCGACCGCCGACCGCCCCCGCACCGCTCGCATTCGCGGTTCAGCATCACAAGACCGAGGATCAGATTCCGGCCGCTTACGAAACGCTGTGGGACGAACTGCGCGCCTCCCCGCTGATCAGGCTCGAGAGCGCCGCCCGTTGGGACCTCAACGTGAAGCGCATGGAGGCTCAGGCACGATACGGCGACATCCTCATCACCCTGGGCGGCACCGAGGGCGTCCTCTATCTCGCCGATCTCTACCACGCGGCGGGCAAGCCGGTGATCCCGCTCGACCTCGCGATCACGCCCGAAAACCAGGGCAGCCGTCGCCTGTTCTCGTTCGGCACGGCGAGCGCGAACAGCCACAAGCTGTTCCATCTCACTGATGGCGAGGATCCGCACGACTGGATCAACCGTATCAAGTTCCCCGCCCGGCGCACGGCCGGGGAGAGGGTCGATGCCATCGTCTCTCTGCTCGAGCGTCTCGAACGTCCGCGGGCATTCGCGGTCCGGCTCCTCGATCCGGCGAATACGGAGTTCGACGCCGTTCAAGGCTTCTTCGACGTCGTCGTGCAGCCGGTGCTCGAGAACGAGTTCGGCTACCGCCTCACCGTCATCGATGGCCGTCAAGCCTACGAGCACGCACGCATCGACGAGGAGATCTTCGTCAAGCTCCATCGATCGAGCGTCGTCGTCGCCGACATCACCGGCTCGCGGCCGAACTGCTTCCTCGAACTCGGCTACGCGCTGGGAAGAGGCCTGCCGACCATCGTCACCGCACGTGAGGGTTCGGCGACCCCGTTCGACATCACCACGTTGGCCGGCCACCGGTGGCGGACCGACGGGACCGCCGAGGCGCGCAGGGCCGAGTTCCGCAGCCATTGGAAGGCGGTCCGAAACAGACCGCCGCTCGTCAGCGTCGAGGAGCTGATCGCATGAGCGACGACCGCGAGGAGATCCTCATCTCCGTCGACGTGGAAACGGCGGGACCGATCCCGGGCGAATACAGCATGCTGTCGATCGGTGCCTGTCTCGTCTCCGATCCCACACGCACTTTCGCCTGCGAACTGAAGCCGATCAACGACAACGCGGTGCCCGAAGCGCTCGCCGTGTCCGGGCTTTCGCTCGATCACCTCGCAAGAACCGGTCTGGCCCCGGCCGACGCCATGTCCGCCTTCGCGACCTGGGTGCAGGACGTGACCGGTTCGGCCGAACCCGTATTCGTGGGCTTCAACGCGCCGTTCGACTGGTCCTTCGTCAACTACTACTTCCATCGCTACACCGGAGCCAACCCGTTCGGATTCACCGCCCTCGACATCAAGGCGCTCTGGATGGGCATCACGGGGTGCAGGTGGGCGGACACCAGGTCCAGCAGCATCGCCCGCGCGGTGGAGACCCGGCTCGTTGGTGACCACGATGCTCTTCACGACGCGCTCTACCAGGCGGACCTCCTGCGCCTGATGCTCTCCATGCGCGACGATGGGGAGCGCTCGCCCACCGGCTTCACTCTGAAATCCTCCCGCTGACCCGAAGGAACGTCGCATGCCGAAGAACATCGTGATCTTTTCCGACGGGACGGGTCAGGACGGCGGCGTCCGCCCCGAACAACGGATGAGCAACATCTTCAAGATGTATCGGGCCACCCGCCCGGGGCCGGACAGCGACATCGATCCCGAACAGCAGGTGGTGTTCTACGATCCCGGTCTCGGCACCGACGCCGGTGCCACCGGCCTCACCTCGATCCGGCGCGGGCTCGGCAAGCTCTTGTCGTCGGTGACCGGACGGGGGATCACCACCAACATCGTCGACTGCTACGAGTTCATCATCAACCACTACCGCCCCGGCGACCGGATCTGGCTCTTCGGCTTCAGCCGCGGGGCCTACACCGCGCGAAGCGTTGCCACAGTGATCCGTCTGTGCGGCGTGCCGACCAAGGCCGCCGACGGCCCGCTGCCCCGCTTCCGCGCCGCCACGCGCGACATCGCGCAGGAGGCCGTGTTCCGCGTGGCCGAACACGGCGCCGGCCATCCGAGAGCCGATTACGAGGACGAACGCGAGGAACTCGCGCGACGCTTCCGGCTGAAGCACGGCTCCGATCTGGACGGCGAGGCGAACGCCGCCCCCTACTTCATCGGCGTCTTCGACACTGTCGCCTCGCTTGGCGCGAAGGGCCCGTTGCGTCTCGTCCTCGGCATGCTGCTCGCGGTCATCGCCGCGGTCGGAATCGGCCTCGGCGCGGCGCTCCTCCACTGGCTGTTCGGCGTCGGCTGGATCGCCGGATCGCTCGTCGCGGCGGCCGTCGTCATCGGATGGACCGCATGGTCCCACCTGAGCACGTCCCTGAAGGTGTTTCGTCGCAGCCCGCCCGAACGCGGCTTCACCTGGCACATCGCGCAGTGGGCGGGCCGCGACTACGACAAGCTGCTCGGGCGCAGGGTGACGTACGCACGGCACGCCATCTCGCTTGACGAGAACAGGGCCGACTTCCCTCGCGTGCCGTGGGGGACCGGCAAGGGGGTGGACGCGCCGGTCGAGGTCGAAGGCGAACCGAAACCCTTCCTGCAGCTCTGGTTTGCCGGCAACCACTCCGACATCGGCGGGAGCTACCCCGAGGCGGAATCCCGCCTGTCCGACGTCGCGTTGGAGTGGATGCTGGAGGAGGCGCGGGCGGTGCCCCATCCCCTGCTCGTCGATGCCGCTCGGTTGAAGCTCTTCCCGTCGGCTGCCGGTCTTCAGCACGATGAGGTGGCGGGCATGGCCGACACCATCCGCAATCGAACGCCGGCTCTACTCCGCAGACTGACGCGTCGCCTTTCCTGGAAGGTCGAGCACCGGAGCCCGAAGACCAACGCGACCCTCCACCCGTCCGTCGCCGAGAGGTTCGCCCTGGAGTCGGTGCCGCACCAGGGCGGCGACGGGCCATATCGACCGGAGGCGCTGCGGCATCACGAACAGTTCGATCATCTGTATCGCTGAGGGAGCGGAGACATGCCAATTCGTCCGCTGCGGCTCGCCGGCGCCGCTCTCGCCATCTTCCTCGCCGCATCCACCGGCGCCGCGCGAGCCGAGGACGCCGAGCTCCACACGTTCCACTGTCTGCACGGCTGCCCGATCGGTGCACCGGGGATCGACGACATCATCGTTCGCGAGATCTACACGCTCGCGTCGAACGACCTGACCAAGATGGCGGACTGGGTGGCGTATCGGGTCACTCCTGACTCGATCGGCCCGTCCGGCGAACGGACCTGGGTCGCCGATCCGTGGCTCTATCCCGGTGAGACGCTGGAGAAGGAGGACTACGACGACGGCCCGAAGACGCTGGGCATCGACCGCGGACATCAGGCGCCGCTCGCCGGTCAGTCGGGAACGCCGTTCGCCGCCGACACCAACATCCTCTCCAACATCACGCCTCAGGGTGCCGCGCTGAACCAGGGGCCGTGGCAGCGACTGGAGGCGAAGGAGAACGATCTCGCCAGAACGCGGAACATCGCCGTCTACGTTCTGACGGGCCCCTTGTTCGAGCGCGTCATGCCGCCGATGCCGAAGGCCGACGAACGTCATCGTGTGCCGTCCGCCTATTGGAAGGTCCTGGTCACGGCGGACGGGCGGCTCGCCGCCTTCATCATGGACACGACCGCCCCGAGAACGCTCGACCATTGCGCGGCGCGCGTCACGCTCGACGAGGTCGAACTCCGGTCCCGGCTCGGCTTGTTCCCCCGGTTGCCCAAGCGCTCCTTCTCCGATCTGTCCTCCGACCTGGGGTGCGCCGCATGAAGGCGCGTGCTTCGATCGTCGGTCGCGCGGTCCGCACCGTCGCGCCCGCGGCGTTGGCGGCGTCATGCACGACCGCGCCCTCGGTCGATCTCGACGGCTTCGGCCGCGCCGCCGGCGCCCTGCAGGCGAACGTCGGGACGTCCTTCGCCGACGCGAACCGGCTCGCCCGCTCCGTAGAGGTGGACCGCTTCGTCCGCTCCGGTGCCATCGCGCTCTCCGAAAGACGCTTTCCTCCGGCGGTGCCGCCGGAGGTGGCGGCGAAGTGGAGGTCGGCGCTCGGGGACCTCGCCCGCTACGGCACCCTGCTCGCCACGCTCACCGACGCCCGCCGCGGCGGTGTCCAGACCGAGGCCTTCAGGCAGTTGGGCACGCAGCTGAACGCCGGTCGGACGGCCGCGGATCTCGATCCCGGGGTCACGGCCGGCTTCGCGTCCCTCGCGGGCGCGCTCGTCGACCTGAAGGCGCAGGCCAGCGCCCGCGACATCCTCAGACGCACCGATCCCGACGTGCGGGCCCTGCTGACGGCGATGGCGAACGCCGTCGGATCGACCGACGGCGAGGGGCTGCGCGGCACCGTCGCATCCAACTGGACCGCCGCCCTGGCAGGCTACCAACGGACTTATGCCGTCGCTGCCACCGAGAAGGCCGAAGCGCGACAGAGGCAGATCGTCGCCGACTACCTGTCCGGTCTCGACAAGCGCGACGCGCAGCTCGCCGCCCTCGCGTCGTTGAGGTCGTCCCTGCTGAGCCTCGCCGACGCACACACTGCCGCCGCCGCCGGTTCACGCCGACCGTTCGACGAGGTGCTCAGGGACGTCAACGAACGGATCGCCCGAACCGAGGCGACCTATCGCGCGCTGGAGAAGGGGGAGGACGCGAGATGATCATGGACGATGGCGGCCGCGGAGGGGCGACAGAGAATCCCGACCTCGCCAGGATGCACCGCGAACTCGTCGCACTGGTCGCGCAGCTCGAGAGATCGATCGACGACGCGCCGAACGCCGCCGCCATCGGCGCGATATCGGATCAGATCGTCGAGGTGAACGCGCGAGCCACCGCCGCCGGTCGCCTTCTGCTGGTGGCTCAGTCGGAGGAGATCTCACGCCGCGCCCGCCGGGTGTCGGACGCGATCCCTGACGTGCAGCGCCACATCGAGGACCTCGACCGCTTCGAGGCCGTCGTCAGAAGCGTGGCCGGCGTTCTGGATGCGGCTGACGGCGCGATCAGGGCTGCGACGCTGCTGGGTCACTGAGCACGTCGAGGCCGAATTGGCGCAGCGTCGGGCACGGTGATCTCGCCGGAAGGAATGCCGACCAGTCGATGGATCGGCGCCACGGGCGCACGCGCGACACGGCGTCTCCTCTCGCCCTCACGGTCCAACGTCGCCGTCCGGGGACGGCGATCGCTCCGGTTCCAGCTCGCGCACGCGTTCGTGTGATCGTCAGGGCGCCGCTCGCCTCGCGGTGACCACCGATCCGACCGAACCTGACTCTAGCTCGTCACCTCGGGCGGACACGGGACGACGACCAGGATGCCCGTGGAGCCGGAAGTCCGGCACATCTTCGTCGGGGGAGTGACGGGATCTGGCTTCGGGACGGGCGGAGCAGGCGGCGGCGCCCCGGGCGGCTGCTTCCCAGGACCCGAAGGTCGATTCGGCGATCCGTTCTGAGACGGCGGCGCCTTCGCGCCTCCCTTGTGATCGTCGACGACCCCGACGCCGGGCTGCCCGGCGGCGGCGCCCTCGATCGGATCGTAGACGCAGGGCTTCGTCGCGTCAGCGGAACATGGCCCTATCCGGGAGGCCTTCGTCAGACCGCGCTGTCGGAACGTCACCGTGACGGTGTTGCCGAAGCTCGTCTTCCGCTCCGTGCCTGCATCGAGCGAAACCAGGCCAAGATCCAGCTTGATGCCGTTCGCCCCCTCGCGGCTAAACGTGATCCCGATCACCAGCGTCGACTGCAGATCGCGAGGCGCATCGGGGTCGAAGTTGGAGAAGCAGGGCTGAGGATCCGGATGCCGGCTCTTCAAGGTCACGTTCCGAAGCGCCTCGCGCTGGGCCATGATCACGTCGGCGACCGGCGCCGGCCGATCCTCCGCCCGGCCCCCCGACATACGCAGTTCGGCCGGCTGGTAACGATCATCGAGCATGTAGAGCGTGTATGTGAGTTGCTGCGTGTTGGAGACAGCACGCTTGGTCGACGCCGATGGCTCACCCGAACCGCCGAACAGGGGAATCTTCAGCCCTCCTCCCACAGAGTCGGTCCGGTCCGTCGTCGTGAGAAGGTCGACCTTCACGCTCGCCACGTCGTAGTCGATGTTGCCGTCGCCGCACCATCGTTCGGGTCTGACCGCACCGCCCGCCAGAGCTCTCTGCCTCGCTTCTAGCGCTCGGACGAAATACACGCCCACCTGCCTCTTGATCTCGGCCTGCGCCTGCTCGATCACCGGCCGGTCGATCGCCTGCACCTGCAGGCGACCGGCGGTGGTGCAACCCGTCGCAGCGAGCATCGCGACGGTCACCAAGGCGAACCTGCATGTTCTCGACATCCGCACCCCCCAGCCGGCATCTCGAGCTCAAGCTGCGTCAACGCGGTCGACAAGTCCAGCCGTCTTGGCAAGCACACTTCCATCGCTTGCTGGCGCGACAATGCACCATCAAGGACGAGCAACTGGATTACTTCGGTCACCGAGATCGCGAGATCGAAGTTGCGTCCATGGCGATCGGCATCTCATGTGCCGTTCCTCGCCCTCAGGAGCCGATGCGCTGTGAAGAACTGCGCAGGTTTAGACCGCAATCCGGTTCTATTGAACATCCCGGCGTCGGACGGAAGATCGCCGGAACTTAGAACGTCCTCCCTTAGCTGCACGGCAGCGAAAACAACGGGGCGGATCGAGATGGTGGTGCGAATCTGAACCACTGAGGTATCACAATCTGGGCGGCAGCGACGGCGGCTGCCGCAGTGATCGACGGATCCCCGCTCGGCGTTCACACACGGCTTAAAAGACCCACAATCGGTCATTCGCGCCATCCTCGTCGCTTCCCGATTTCTGACGTTCATTTGTTCAAAGCGTGAGTCGTGCAGTCAGCAACGGCGCGCGCCAGACAATGGTCAGCTGTCCCGAAAATGATAGGGTTTTGTAATTCCATTGAGACTTAAAAGAGCGTCATGACCTGAACCGGAGCACAAAGTAACGGGAAATTGGTTCGGCGATGCCCTATGCCGAAGCTCGAACAGGAGAATGTGTGAAAGCCAGCTACCGTCAGCTCCTTGATGAGCATGAAATAATCGAGCGCGCCGCGCGAGACCTGCTTTCCGACCTTGGCAACGATCGGGCCGATGCGGCTTCGCTGTCAAAGCAACTCGACGAACTGGCGCGAGTGGTCGAGGGCCACATCAAGGTGGAGGACGCCGTGATGGGCGATTTCGATGCCGATCGCTTGACCGGTCCCTGGACCGCGGCATGGGTTGACGGGATGGCAGCCTTCGATCGCCTGAAAGCCGACTGGACCGTATATCTACACGCTTGGAACCGTGCGGCGATCGAGCGTGACGGTAACGGGTTTCGATCTGCTTCCGAGACGATCTTGCCTCGCCTTCGCGAGCGTATCCAGATGGAAACGACCGCCTTTTACGCTACTGCGCTACAAACCGGCGCGATCGAACTCCGCTAGCTTTGATCTGCCTCGCCCTCGTCCATCACCCTCGAACCAGAACATTGCGATCAATTCGCCGGATTATTGGCAGGGACGTGCATAGCAGAACTATGGCGAGCGAGGAGCCGTTCTTCCCTTTCAAGCGGTCGTAAAATAACGATAAGCCTGAAGAAGGAGCGGCAGCTCAAGGCTGCCCAAGGACGCGAACGCCAGACCCGTGACTGATAACAAAGCGACGCCCCAGGGGGGGCCGTTCACCGAAACAAGCATGGCCGACATGCTGTTGGCCTTTGACTGGGATACGACGCCGCTCGGGCCGCGTAGCACCTGGCCTGCGTCCCTGCGAACGACGGTCGACATCATGATGGCATCGGGACACGCCATGTGCCTGGCGTGGGGGCCGGAGCGCACGTTCCTCTACAACGACGCCTATGTCCCGATGTTGGGAAACCGGCATCCATCCGCCTTCGGCGTGACGTTCTGCGAAGCATGGCCGGATGTCTGGGACGAGATCAAGCCACTCGTCGAGCGGACCTTTGCAGGCGAGACGTCGACCTTCCGCGACATGCCGCTCGTCATGACCCGCAAGGGCTATCCTGAAGAGACGTGGTGGAGCTTCTCCTATTCGCCCGTTCGCGGCGAAAACGGCGGGGTGGCGGGCCTGCTCAACGTGACGCTGGAGACGACCGGACGGGTCCAGGCGGAGCGCGACCGTGATGCCGCGAGTGCAGAACTGCAGCACAGCGAAGCCAAGTGGCGCCACCTGTTCGGGTCGCTGGAGCAGGGATTCATCGTCGGCGAGGTCGTTCGCAATGCTACGGGCCAGATCATTGACTGGCGTTATGAGGAAGTGAACGACGCCTGGTACGACCTTGTCGGCATCGAGCGGGGCTGCGCCATCGGACGGACGATCCGTGAGGTGTTTCCGGGCATCGAGGACGAATGGGTGATGGAGTTCGCCCGCGTCGTCGAAACTGGAGAAGCGATCCGGTTCACCCGGCAGGTCGGTAACCTTCAGCGGTGGTATGACGGGGTCTGTCAGCCTGCCGGTGAGGACCGGTTCACGGTCCTGTTCCTCGAAGTCACCGATCGCATCCTGTCCGAACGTCGGCGGGAGGGGCTGGCGGAGCTCGGTCGGGCATTGGCCTCGGCCAGCGACTCCGATGCGCTCATCGGTGCCGCGACGGCGATCATCGGCCAGACCCTGCGGGTCGGAAGGGTTGGATACGGCACGCTCGGTGAAGACGGTGAAACCTTCATCGTCCCGAATGACTGGACGATCGCTGGCTATCCGAGCCTGGCCGGGACGTATCGCACCGATAACTATGGCGGCTATGCCGAGGACCTGCGCCAGGGCCGCACGGTCGTCATCTCCGATATTCGCCTCGATCCGCGTACCTCTGGCGATACGGCCCCTCTGGAAGCGGTGTCCGTACGCAGCCTCGTCAATCGTCCGATCGTGGAAAATGGGCGAACCGTGGCGATCCTCTTCGTCAATGACGACCAGCCACGCCATTGGTCGCCCGAGGATCTCGCGTTCATTGCCGACGCCGCCAGTCGGACCCGGTCCGTGCTGGAGCGACGCCGTGCCGAGGAAGAGGCGCGGGAAACCGCCAGCTTCCTGAGCAGCGTACTTGCTGCATCGACCGATTGCATCAAGGTCGTCGAGCTGGACGGCACGCTGTCGTTCATGAGCGACGGCGGCATGAAGGTCATGGAGATCGGCGACTTCAACGCCGTCAAGAATTGTCCTTGGCCCGACCTGTTGAAGGATGAGGGCTCCAACCACGCCAGGGAGGCGATCGAAGCTGCAAAGCGCGGCGAGACGACGCATTTCGAAGCGCCGGCCGACACCTTTCTCGGCACGCCGAAGCACTGGTCCGTCTCGGTGTCGCCGATCCTCGGGCCGGACGGCAGAACCGCTCGCATCCTGTCGGTATCGCGCGATCATACCGAATTGCACCGGGCGCATGAGCAGCAGCAGCTCCTCAACGGCGAGCTGGCGCACCGGATCAAGAACACGATGAGCGTCGTGCAGGCGATCGCGCATCAGACGCTCGGCAACGTCGAGGATCAGGACGCCGTCGAGGCGTTCGGCAAGCGACTGGGTGCCCTTGCCTCCGCGCACGACGTGTTGACGCGCGATCAATGGTCGTCGGCTCGCCTCGGCGACGTTGCCCGCTCGGCGATCGCTACCTTTGGTGATGACCGCTTTACGCTGGAAGGGCCGGAGGTGACGATCGGACCCCGGGCTACACTGGCGCTGACCCTGATGCTCCATGAACTGGCGACCAATGCCGCCAAATACGGTGCACTGACGGTGCCGGCGGGACGGGTCATGATCGACTGGGCGGTGCGGTGCGAAGGCGACACCGAAACGCTCGAATTGAACTGGATGGAGCGTGGCGGACCACCCGTGCAAGAGCCCAGACGAAAGGGGTTTGGGTCCAGGCTCATTCGCATGGGTCTTAGTGGATCGGGAGGCGTTACCCTCCAGTACGGGCCAGACGGCCTCTCGATGCGGGCTTCGGCGCCCCTTTACCAAATCAAAGAAGCGTAAGGCGTAATCTCCTTCCATGGGACAGTCACAACCCCTCAAGCGATGGCCCGTACTGGTCGTCGAGGACGAGCCGATCCTGCGGCTCGATGCGATCAGCATGGTCGAGAAGGCAGGCTTCGAGGCCGTCGAGGCGCTCAGCAGCGCCGATGCCATCCGCCTCATCGAGGAGCGGCTCGATATCCGTCTGGTCTATATGGACCTCGACATGCCTCGCAGCCGCAAGGGCTGTCAATCGGCGTCCAAAAAGGACCCCCTATCGGCGTGCAAAAGGGACCCCCTTCGTCGAGCAGCGTGACGGGTATGACGGGCGCTTTGTTCGCGCTGGTTGCGGCGTAGGGCGGGCGTAGCCCGA